>Ga0163180_10000121_pt1 | contig 40298 bp, 45 predicted proteins | sample AtlANTMetagenome_2_FD_109647 | JGI IMG/M metagenome (GOLD analysis project Ga0163180, IMG submission 109647) | Marine eukaryotic phytoplankton communities from the Atlantic Ocean - Atlantic ANT 4 Metagenome | ecosystem: Environmental > Aquatic > Marine > Oceanic | place: North Atlantic Ocean...
TGGAGAAAGAGGCGACGAAGCGTGGTTTTAATTCGGTCGAAGCTATGCAAAAATTTGATTCTGAAAAGGAGAGAAAGGAAAAGGAAGACTTGGAAGTGGAAATGGAAGCAAAAAAGGTTCAAGTTGAAAATTCTGTAAATGCACAGGTAAAGGAGGAAGAAGTTGGTGGTGAAGAGGAAGTTTCGTCGGAAAATAAGGAAAATATTGATCCAGAAGCGTAAATTATTTTTGTTATATAAATGTAAGTATGTTGAGTATTATATTGAACATAATCACCATTCTTATTGTATTATTTTCGGTTGGTTTATTTTTACGATTGTATAGAGATCGAAAAAGTAAATCAGAATCCGAAGAACCTGTTACGGCATCAGATGTAGCAACTGACATTATGGATGATCCACTTATTGTAAGTAGGTCTTATTTCACTGGTACTACGTATGGTAGTATAGGTACATTCGAGGGTCAACAAACAAAATCGCAATACATGTGGGTTAAAGGTAAACCTATCCAGGTCTAAGAATGACTGGTTGCATGGTCTTACCCATAAAGAATCCTAGTAGAAACGCTACGAATATTATAACATACCCTGTTTTATCAAGGTTTGCGAATATATCGTACTTTTCTTGATGCATTTGTTGGTGTTGTGGGTATATTTGTTGATGAGGCGGAATGTAATAATTATCATCACGTTCCGGTTCATTTTCGTTATCGATTTCATTTTGTAAATGATTTGGTTTTGAAAATTCATCTGGATTGTATTCGATTGGTGTTCCAACGTCTGCTTCCATTTATATTTTCTAAAATTATTTTTTTAAGCCCGTTATTACTCATCTGAATATTCCTCCTCTTCTTCATCTGAATATTCTTCGTCTTCATCGTCGTCATCAACGACAAAATCTTTCAGATTTCCATTTTCGTCTTCGTCCGAGTCGTATTCTTCTTCCGAATTTTCTTCTTCATCATCAGTACAAAAATCCTCATCATCTGTTTGTAGTAAATCAACATCGGAATCGTATTCGTCTTCTTTATAATCGTCTTCAACTTCTTCAAATAATTCTAGTCTATCTGGTTTTTTAGAGATTCTCCCCGATCGCGTTTTAACACCTATAGCCATGTTATAATTTAATAAAACAATTTTCCTTTAAGTATTTTACTCATTTATTGATTTTATGCGTTCCCTGATGTATAATTCGTTGAAATAGGCCTCTAATTGTACATTAATTTTATTGAGTTCTTTTTGAACTTCTGTATCCCCTGATACTGTACTTAGACCAATTTCATCTAAATTTGAAAGGGCCCTGTGTAGAGATTTTTTAGAAACGTCCTCTTGATCTAGGTTAACTAATGCAAGTTTTATGTTTGCGTAAAAATCTGTGTATGCGGTCTGGTCTAGACCTGAATACTTATGGGTTTGTCTTATTAAATCATGTATTTTTGCAGTGTCTGGTTCATTCTTTATTAAGGAAGATACCATGAATATTACAATCGCTAAGAAGAGTATAGCTAGCATTCTATAATTTAGTTGTGATTTTATCTGAGAGAATATGCGTTCGATTCATACAATTACATTTCTTCTCTATTTTATTTTTAGAAATTTGAAAATGTACATTTTTATTACATACTTCACATGGATACGATGAAACGTGAACCGTATACGTTTTTGCCTTTTTCTTTTTTTCTAATTTTGTAATATAAAAATCATTGTTTTTTACTAAATATTTTTTGATAAACTTTTCGAGTCTTTCTTTTACATCAATCTCGTCTGTTTTTTCCTGTTCTGGTTCTATTTTTTCTGGTTTTCTTTCTGTATATTTTGAAAATTCGATATCCTTGTATAGTTTATCTGTTATTCTAGGTGGTAGTTTATGTTTTCGTCCCCTGAAATCTTTACAAAATCCAAAATGTCGTACTATGTCAGTAGTTGAAAAACACTTTTGTGAAATAGTATCGTTTATTATATGGAACCATACGTGATTGGAATTATGATCACATTTTTTGTTTTCACAATAAAATGAGTTTGTTGATACGAGAAAGTGTTTATTACTTTCGTATATTTTTGTTATTCTCGCTGTATTTTGACCTTCTAAATTCTTCCTTACAAAATCTTCTATTAATCCAAGTACTTCTTGATCTTTGAATTCGTTTTTTATTTGTTCGGGTGAGAACGAACCATTTTGTATTTTTATTTCGGCGCCTTCGATATATACTGGATCTTCGCTTTCTGTTCGTAAAGTTGCCATATGTAGCATATCAACATTGGCAACAGCCTTATTTTTTATTTCTTCTAACATGGTAAAATCGTTTCCGGCCTTGTACATGAACACTGGTCTATATTCACCCTGTGTTTCTTTCCCCGTGTTATTGCACTCTATACACCCTTTCCCCGAACACTTTTCGTGTTTACCGATTTTGTGAGACCAAGGCATACGAAAACCACTCCCTTGTGTTTTTCTAGAAGAACTTCCGTATACTGCTATATCCACAATATCACTCCAATTTTTTGAACCATAAACGGTATTGAGAGTGTTTATAATATGTTCTCTAAGAGCTAAAGCGGACGATCGGTTTACCACGAACCCTGGCCAATTTATATGAATACCTGTTTTTATAAGGTCTTTACCACCTGGTTTTGGTAGTGCGTATGAAATGATTGCGTCTTTACCACCAAATTTTTTAACCTTATCGCATATAACTTGACAATAGCTTTTTACAGAGACGGGAGATAATGCTTCTTCGTCTTTATAATCGAGATCTACAAAAAAGTTATAATTTTCTGTTTTCTGTTCGACGACGTATATCTTTTCACCCGAGTTGTAGGATTCTACACATTTTTCATAAAAATCATTCAATCTATCAAATGGCACGGAAAGGACGCCTTTGTCCATGAGCACATGTGATATATTGGAGCCATGCCAGAACCCCTGTTCCTTGCACCATTGTTTAAAATTAGACATGGTCTTACTTACCAAATATTATATTTATTTTTTTATATTCATTCACTATCGTAGTGGTGTCTCCAAACTGTTCTTCTGTAAGAAATTTCTGGAAACTCTTCCTCTTCTGATAATTTTTTCTTTAAAACGAGTAATTCATAAACTTTATCTTCTTTATGTAATTCAGCGTACCTTTCTGCTCTTGCCATGGTATAACCATGTCTTTCTACGAGAAGTTCTTTTATTTGAGATAAAATATAAGACTTGGACTTCATTATTTAATAGAGAAGGTTTTTCTATGGATAGAAGTCACACACGAATAGAATTCTGGGTTATTAAGAACATTCTTAACAATCCTATCCCACTGTTTCTTCTTGTTAAATTCGGTTAGTGTTTCAAAATTCATAAAATCGTTTTCATCGTGCGTTCGCTTGATGGGTAATTTTTGTATTTTTTTCAAATTTGTTTTTTGTTTTTCTTCGTTAAACTTTCTTACGAGTTCGTCTTGTTCTTGTTTAGTATAATTTACGTAAAATATGAAAACGTTATATTCTAATTCTACACCTGGACTTTCTTTCACGATGAACTTAAAATCCGTGTATTCACCTTTTTTTAGGTTAACGACCCCACGTGTTTCTTCGTCTAATTCACGTAAGGCACACCGTATGGGGTTCGGTATTTCTCTCCGCCTGCACCCTCCGGTGACGAAAATCCAATCTTTGAATCTACGATCCCGGACGGTGAGAAACTTTGGTTTATCACCAGTAAACGATACAGGAATAGCAATAGCCTTGTATTTCTTCATTGCACATTTGCAAGTTACAATTTAGCGAGATGATTATTCTGAGGATTCTTCCTCGCTTTCTGAAATTTCATCATTCTCAACTTCTACTTGGGTTTGGTTTACATCGTTATTTTCTGGTACCTGAACAGATTGTGGTGCTGGGATTGGTCTAATATTTGATAAAAATGAGGTTATTTTACCATTAACACCCTTGACTCCTTCCATTTCTTCCTTGGTGTTTTTGAGTTCTAAATACATGTAAATAGTAGCAGCAACACATACTACTATAGCTACAATTATTGCGGTATCACGATCGAACGTAAGCATTTTATACTGAAATGTAGAATTATGTTTTTAAGTTCGTATAATCGCACCCATATGAACACTTTGTTCCCTGGGGCATTCGTATCCTTGTTGAGCAAATTGAATCTCCTGGAAGTGACCTTCTTTACACTCCGCGTTTTGAGTGGGTTCTTGTTTAGAGTCGACGAGATGATTCAAAGTTCCGGACTTGGGATCGTAGGTAATTATAAAAATAAAAGCTGCGAGAAAAACTATTTGCCAGAACATTTATAATAACTGGCTATTTAAATTAAATTAGTTCGAGTACATCAAACCACCCATACCGTTTTCGATACGGAGGATGTTGTAGTTAACACCGTAGATGTCGTTAGCCCACAACGTAGAGTCGGAAACGAGTCTCGCGGAATCGAGTCTACTGAAGTTGAGCGAACCAGTTGGTTGAAGCTTAGCCGTATCGAGGCAGAATGGTTGCAAGAACGTTGTAGTGGCCGTTGTATCCGCGGCTTGCGTGTGGTAGTAGACTGGTGCCGATGTAAAGTGTGGTCGAGCAGCCTTAGAATCGGTGACATCCGTACCGTTAATTTGAAGTTTGACCTTAGCAGTCGTCATAGTATTAACCGCGACCAAGTATTTCATTGGGTGGTTAAAGTTAAGTTCTTGGGTTTTGGCAGAAGATCCGATGGATTTTTGCGTTTGTGTAATAAGCATGTTTTGTGGGGTGGAAGACAAGACCGTGCGTTCATCCGTATCGAGGTGGATGAATTGGGCATACACTTCCGCGTCAGCTGTAGCCGACGAACCCCACGTGATTCTCAATTCAACATCGTGGTATTGAAGAGCGACCAATGGGATCGCGGACTGAGCATTTTCGCAGAACGAAAATTTAAGTGGGTAGAAGTATTCGTTGTTAAACTTGTATTTAGAGTACGTTTGGCTCGTGGTAACTGGTGCGAGCGTTCTAATAAACTCGTCAGTTTGGTCATCAATGACTTGACCACCAATCAAAAGTTCAACTTTGGCGACTCTGTTAGCCCAATTGGTAATATCCGCACCTCTGTTCGAGATGTAGACATAACCGAGCATATCACCTTTACGCTCGAATCTAACAGTGGACATACCATTAGCGACTGGGTTGCCCTGGATAACCTGTCTTTCGACAGTTTGGGCGAAATTTGTGTGACGTTTGTAGTTGGATCTAAAAAAGGAAACTTCGGGTTGACCGACAAGGTGCGCATCTTGGGCACCGATTGCGACGAGTTGGGCTATACCTCCAGACATATTTTATATTATACTAAGGTTTTTTATTTTTAAGCCTATGTATAATATGAAAGAGTAAAAATTAAAAAAAATCACGATCCTGAAGTAAATGTTATTGCATTCATGTATACATTCCCTGCAACATTTGATACGGTCATGAGCGCTTGATCATTTTGTGGTATCGAAACATCTGCTGTCTGGACATACCAGTTAACATTCGATACGGTTTTTGATACAGTCCTATTTGAACCATTTGCTAATAATGGTACAACTATTTGTGCACCGTTTATAAGATTTGAATATACGAGACTCTCTAGATCGCCTCCTAAAACAACGAGAGGTGCTGTTCCGTAGCTTTTATTTTTAGCATCTATGGTTATGGTATTTGTACTGGACATTGTTGCAGTTATATCTGGATTCGTGAGTTGTATATTTTGAGATATGAGGTTTCCTGTAGCGTTAACGTTTGAACCGATTTTAATACTTTTCGTCGTAACAAATGTATTATCATGTAAAACCGTGTTTGGTGGACCCGTAAACTGAAGAACATTGGATGTTACGTTTGCGGTTGCATGTGCTTCGGCAACATCGTCCAAACTAAACGGTGATGCAGCGACGTGTAAAGAACCTATTGTAATGCTATCCGCTGATACATTCCCCGAAACCGTGAGTACATTCGATTCGAATACGTTAACTGTAAGATTAGCGGATGCGACTGATGGGCCTATAGAAACATTTGCCTTGTACTCGTGAATATTATCGAGTGATGAACCACCTTGTCCCCCCGAATCGTAAATCTCACCCGTGGACGTATTAAACGATAAAACGTTATTTGTAGGTGATGCATGCGCCGGGTCGAGTTTTATAGCGTTATCGACCTTGAACGATGCTATTGCACCTGCCGACGATTTAAGTAAAACATCACCCGCGTAATCGATTTGTTTTGTAGCGGCGATATCGATATCACCCGCGGATGTTAAACCCGTTGTCGAGTTATTAAACGCGATCGTGTGGGTTGTTGTTACACCCCCATCTGTAATAGTTTGTAAATCTGAAGAAACGGCGGCCCACGATGGTGTTGTTCCGGTAAGTTTCAAAAATTTACCGCTACCACCCGATGTTGATAATTTTGACATTGTACCCATCCCTGAACCATATAAAAATTCACCCGAGAATAGTGAGTTTACACCCGTACCACCTTTATCAACTTCTACGACAGTACTAAAATTAGCAGGGTTGATATTTGTTATACTAGCACCGGACCCTTTTAGTAATGAAGCATCTACTGTACCAGTAGTTGTCACATTACCCGCTAATACGTTACCCCAAACGTTTGCGGTAATATACCCGTCTGGTGTATTAAGAGTTGGTACGATAGTTTGACTTTCGGATTTACTATCCGTGTAAGCGATTGTATATTCATTAGCCATGGTTTGTCCCAAAAAACCTGCAAATACGTTTGCGGATGGTCTCGTCATGTGTTGGCCCATATCTTTATTATTTATGGTGTTGTTGTGTGCGACCGAAAATATATTATCGGTTATGAAGTGATCCGTCGCGTGTTGTGAAGTAACATTACCGGTTACGGTTAAGTTTCCGGATATTGCTACGTTTGAACTAATAGACGTGACCATGTTAGATGGGTTAAAAGATGTTGCACTATCCGCTAATACCCCGGAACTGTTCACGTATGGTGTATTCAACAAAGATAGAGAATTCTGTTTAAGACCTCCCGAAGATATTACTACACCGTTTGTAATAGTTGGATCGTCGATAGTTGGAGAACCTGCTAATACGTTATCACCGGTACCGGTTGTAGTAGTAGCACCCGTACCACCTCGATCAACAGCAACTTGACCGGTATTAGTAGCATCACCCAAATCTAAGTGTGTTATAGCTGACCCGTCACCTGCAAACGAACCTGCAGTTATATTACCATTTGGTGCATTTAATACGGTTCCAGACCCGTTTAATGCTAATTGAGCTGTTTCTATTTCCAAGGCTACACCCGACCCCTTGGATAATGTCATGACTTCGTCGGAAACGTTAGATACACCAGTTTGTGATGCGAGTACCTCGTCTAATGTGAGTGGAACATCGGACCATTCGGGTGCTGTTTTAGTCGAATTCAATTTAAGAAACTGTCCCGCATTTGCTGAACCTGTACCTACTGCAGCGAGTGAAGATGTACTATTTGCGTATATTATATCACCTTCGCTAAATGAAGTCAAACCTGTACCGCCAGCACCAACACCAATAGAACCATTAATATTAGTTGGATTGATCTGTGTTATATTTGCACCGCTTCCAGAAAATGAAGTTGCCGTAACTGTACTTGCGACTATTGCATTTGAACCCTTAATCCGACCAAAAAACCCACCCTCTGCTACTATCGAACCCAGTGCTTTTGTGCCAACATCCGAGTTCGATAAAATAATGGTATTTGACGTTATGTTACTTTTATCCGAAACCGTTTGTAGCGTGACGTTTGATAAGAGACCACCATCACCTCTATAATTTTGTGCGTTAACGTTCCCGGTCGTACTAAGTGCATATGCGGTATCTGATGGAATATTAAGCGTGGTTTGACCATCGGGACCTATACTTATTAAGTTTGTAGGTGCTATATTTGAAACACCTATAAAATCTGCGTGAAGTTTATCTGTTTTGACAATACCCGAAACTTGGATTTTGTTCGTGGCGTTTTTATCGATGGTAACTTCTGTACCCGTTTGTAATTTATTGGTTTTTGTATTACCTTCTACACGAAGATCATCTGGATCACCTGTAGGACCACCTATAAAAACCTTGTCTTTTACCGATAAGGTGTGTGTGGGTGCAGTATTTGATATACCAACATTAGAGGATGTTACGAAACTGGTTGTTTCGTTTGTATATTGAACGACGTTTGATACTGTATTACCCTGATCTGCGGCAGATTCCAAAGTCACACCACCTAACAGTGATGTTAATACACCCGTATTCACAACTTCCTTTGTACCTGGAACGTACCCTAAAAAGGTAGACCCTGAAATTTCTGCGGTTCTAATTGGTGTCATGTACATGGAACCAGATTGTGAGGCGGTAAGCGAACTCTCGGAGGCGTTGAACACGATCGTGTTTTCGGCCTGATCATCATTAGCGTGTTTACCAAACCGGATTTTGGTAGACCGCTCGATGGTAGGTAAGTTTTTAACCATATTAATATAAGTATGTATTTTAATTTGCGTAGGTTAAACCGGCCATACCATTTTCAATTCTAAGAATGTTATAATTAACCGCGTATATTGGGTCATTTATGTTCATGGTTTGACTGATTATCTTAGCAGAATCTAATCGACTAAAATTGAGCGTTCCTGTCGGCTGGAGTGAGCTCGTCGAGAGGCAAAAGCAGTATAAAAAGAAATCGGGGGACGTGACGAACGTCGTATGGTAATAATTGGGTATTTCCATAAAGTGTGGTTTTCCGAATTTAAAATTACACAAATCGAGACCGTTAATTTCGATTTTTATTTTATTTGTTGCGGATGTTAACGCACCTTCTGTTGTTGTATCCGAACACGCGAGATACTTAACGGGGTGGTTGAATGTAAGTTCTTGTATAAGTTCATTTGATGGTATACTTTTTTGAACTTGTGTAATGAGTAAATTATGGTTTCGAGAAACAAGGTTTCCGCGTTCTTCGTTATCCAAGTAATAATAGTTCGAATAACACTCAAAGTTATAATTACTCGCTTGTGAACCCCAATAAATGCGGAGTTCAACGTCGTGGTACCGTAACGAAACAATTGGTAAAGCACACTGAGCACCTTCACAGAAAAAGAACCTGAACGGGTAAAAATATGATCTAGAGCTGATACCTGGGTGTGTACCCATGGCGCTTTTAGACATATTTGTTGCGAACGTATCTATGGCTATTTTTTCGGTAAAAGCCGAGTCTTGTGTATCTATGACCTGGCCTCCTATGAGTAGTTCGACCTTATCTATGAGATTATCCCACCTGTTAACATCGAGTGCTTTTACGTTATTATCTATAGCAAGATACGTGTACCCTAGAAGATCGCCGGATCGTTCAAATTTAATAGATGACATAGCGTTATTTTTCACAGCTCCCTGTATCGTTTGCTTTTCGACGGATTGTGAAAAATTAGAATGACGCTTAAATGTGGAGCTAAAGAATGAAATTTCTGGTTCGCCCATTATGTGCTCGTCTTGAGCACCAATGGCAATAAGTTGAACAACACCAGAAGACATTTATATTAATAAGAGGTTTAAATTATACGTGTGTGGCGCCCTGAAATTATTTGAAGGGCAAATTTCTTTTTTTGCAAACGAATTTAAAAATGAAAACGACGTCTCCGCATGCGGCTGCGCCGCCGTCCTGTTTATCTAAATTGAAAGTTAATCTATCTATTTTTCGAAGTGGGCTATAATACTGTTGGATAATTGGATACTCGTTTCTGAAAAACACGGCTTTTTGAGCACCACTACCGGCGTGCAATAAATGTTCGCAAATAATGCTTCCAAAAACACCGTTAAGATGGTTATCGGCATCGTCGAGATCCTTTTTTCCACGTTGGGAAAAATTACTTTTAAGTTCTTCGATACCAACGTGTATACATCTTTGAGCATCACCTGTTGTATTAATACTCGCGGCAACTAATTGTGCTTGGACGACATTTTCGAGTGGTGTTGGTAAAAAACACGTAAAATCTGTATTATCTGAACCGTGATCCAAATTATCGAGTATAACCGTGTGGTGTTCGTATTCAAAATCGGGTAAAGTTGACTGGCTAGTCACTAATGCCATTTATATATACTGGAGATTTTACTTCATCTTGTATCCCGCTTGCGCAGCAACCAATTTTTGACCACCGCAAACACCGCCTCTACTATCCGAATAGTACGAATCTTTGAGACACTCTTCCTTGGATTCGAGATCGAAGAGCGACCCTTCGTTGGTGGTTTCGATATCGACGGGCTGGTACTTACTGGTTCGCAAGGCAGCAAGGGCACATAAAATTGCAAAGACAATCACGATTGCCTTGAGGGTATTTTTGTTAGTGGAGTTGAGTTTAATCATTTGTATTGAACCAATATTTTTTTATTAAGTGCGTTAAAGAAATTATAATAGTTTCAATATAAAGATTAATATGGACGGTGAGATCATACTGAATAGGAATGACACGAACGTCATGAAACTTGACGATAACGAACAAGCTTTGATGGATGAGATTGAAATTACAGTTCCTAGACCTCAGCCTGTAAAAAAGCAAATGCCTAAGCGTATGGCTACACAGTTTACACCCCCAGAGACACAAACTTTCCAGGAAGACATAGATTCTTTTGCGAACCCGGATAAACAGACCAGACCTTCTGCTCCACCACCAGAAGAACCCGTTGATTACGGAGAGTACGATGATGTGGGTGAACCCGAACCAACGTATGAATACGGTGGCGGTGGATACGAGGAAGAGAAACCATCGCCCGGGTATAAAACAATAGACGAGGAGAAGGCGGATCTTGTAAATAAACTTGGTCGATTAGAAAAAAAAGGGTTCACCGTGAATAAACGTTTGAACGTATATTCTCCCATAGACGAACTTAGAAACGAAGTTAAGCGAATTACGTATAGCATAGATGTTGATAAATCGATTAAATTTTCGAGACGTATGCTCGTGGCGTGTACAACAGGTCTTGAATTTTTGAATAAAAAGTATAACCCGTTTGAAATTCAGCTCGATGGATGGTCTGAGAACGTCATGGAAAACGTTGACGATTACGACGAGGTATTCGAAGAGTTATACGTAAAGTACAGAACGAAAATGCACGTTGCACCAGAAGTCAAACTCATAATGATGCTTGGTGGATCTGCGATGATGTTCCACTTGACGAATAGCATGTTTAAATCGGTCATGCCTAACATGAACGATGTTATCAAACAGAACCCAGGACTCGTTCAGAACATGGTTTCTGCAGTACAGAATACCGTTCCAAAGTCGCAACAACAGGCGGCGGGACCATCCACGGATGCTAATGGGAGACACGAAATGCAGGGTCCAGGTATAGACATTTCGAGTCTCATGGGTAATATTATGATGCCTCCTCAACCTTCCATGAGTACGACGAGTATACCTCCAATTGATAATCCAATGAATGACGAAATTGATATAGAAGACGATATTTCGGACATAGCCGAACCACCAGCCGATACCAATAAAGGAAACGAAAATGGTGATGATAGTGAAGTTAGAGAAGTTAAAGTTACCCAGACCAAATCAAAACGAGGCGGTGGTAAAAAGAAAAAATCGGTCGAAATTAATTTGTAAACATAGTATAAATGATAGGGTATTGTCCTTTAGATGAGGAACCTATTGAGAGACCTTCTTGGCGTCAGGAGGTATCGGCCCCTCCGCCACCTCGGGTAGTGCGTCGTAGACAACGAACATCTTTCCTAGGCGAAGACGATACCGAGTGTAATTACGTTGTCATGTTTTTTATCGCGGGTGTTATTGCCCTCGCGATCATGGATTCACTTCCATCCAAAAAGTGAAGTAAACCATCTACCATCCTGTTTGTTCCAGCATGGTAAATGTGATTTTGTTTTTTTTTAAATTATTATGCGTTTTCCAAAGCCGTTACGCGCGAGATTAAATCGGCGACTTGTGTTTCTAAGGTTGCAACCTTTGTTTTTAACGACGCGTTATCGGTTTCGAGTGTTGTTACTTTAGTGTTAAGTTCTTGCGTTGCTTTTATGAGTATAGGTACAATTTCCTGTTTAATGCGATACGTGTTATTGTCTCCGTCATTCCTGACGAGTTCTGGAATTATAGATTCAGCTTCCTGTGCAATTAAACCATAATGCGGACCACCATCGGGTACGTCTTTCCACGTATATCTAACAGGACGTAATTGAAGAATTTGACTCAAACCAACGGGTATATCTACGATGTTATCCTTTAGATTTCTATCGGATCTTTGACTTAACCCCGAATAAGACATACTCATACACAAAATATCCCAAGTAGCAAATCCACCACCCCACGATGGCCAATTCGAATCAGCTGTCATATTTCCTGCATGTTCGTATACTCGAAATTTAGTTCTCCCAGAACCGCGCACAGCTTGTGCTACAACGTTACCCGAAGACGAGTTTAAATTCCAATTTTCACATAGGTCCCAAACATCACCATTATTATTATCTATACCCGCGGACCAACCAGCTACTCCTTCTATATCCCACGAAATGTATGGGTTTCCATTACCGCTACCATTTACACGTGTGGCTATTATTGCATTTTTATTAGGATCAGATTGGCGAACGTAAATACCACTACCATTCGGAGCTGATCCTGTACTACTCGCATTTATATGTAAAGGTGCCGTTGGTTCAGTGACTCCGTTCATTCCGACTTTCCCGGATTCTAGCGTAAGGTTGTGTGTAGTGCCCGACGCGAGTGAGTTATTTTCTGTACTATCACATACAAAAAAATCAATCGAGTTATTGCCAGCAGAAGAATTGTGTCTCGTTCGCATGAAATGTTGATACGTGTTTGATCCGTTAAAACCAAACGCTATTTGTGGTGCATTAGACGAAGCAGCATTGTCATCTCCATTTCGAAGCAGTAGACCGCCATGTGTGCCGTCGAGTGTTCCAGCTACATCCAAATACCTTGTTGGTGATGTATTATTAATACCGACCTTATTGGTTGTTCCCGAACTTGGATAATATATGTTAGTAGTATCCGGTACATCAACTGAAGTAAATCGCATTTCACTAATATTCACGGGTTGACCACCAGTACCTGATAAATGTGTAATAACTACCCTGAAATATGTATACATTGGAGATGTTGTGAATGTAATATTTGTATAAGCTCCGTTAGTGTACGTTTTACCGGAAAATGTAGCTATACTCGACCATGACGAACCATCATTACTACCTAAAATTCTACCGCCTCCAGCGCATCTATTTAAAAAATTTGTTCGTGGTGCAATTTCTATTTCATTTATGGATATACCCGACGGTAACTGTAGTTGTATCCATTCACCACTGACTGATAAAGTTGTATCATAGGTTGTTGATGTACTACCTGAATAAGAACCATTACTTGAACTATAAGCATCACTCGAATGCCAACCTTCACCCCCTACTACTTGATTAAACGCTTTCCATGCATACCAATCGTATGGATTTGTAGAACTTGCAGATGCTACGTATCCACCCGAACTACTTCCGGACATTGCGCTCGATGGATGTGTCCCGGCGTTTGATAGAAGTCCATTTATGAAAGTTTCACCACTCGAAGCACCAAGTGCTTGGATAACACCATTTCTTCTTAAATTTCCGGTAAGGTTTATATCCCCATTAACATCTAATTCGTAATTTGATGCAGTAAACGTGTTTATAGTTAACCCTTTAGCTATATTAGCTGTTCCACCAACGGTTAACATTTCGTTAGGTAAGATCTTTTCTTTTCCAGGACCATAACCGCCTTCACCAATACCAAAACGAGCTACCCACATTTTTCTAACACCCATACTAGTAAAACTTTTTATGAAACCTATTTGGGCTATTACAACGTTTGTTACAATGTCGCATAATTCGGTTATTACTACACGCCAGTACTGATATGAAGCGGATGTAGAACCAAATTTAGTATTTTGAAAATCGCGGTTAACGTAACCTTCCCTAGTTAGACCAGTAAATTCATTAACGAGATTCCAAGAAGAACCATTAGTACTACCTAAAATTTTACCACTCCCCGGCATACCATTAAGATATATGTCAGGAACCCATGATTTTTTACGAGCACATCCGAATTGAACACCTACAAAGGTTTCAGCTTGTGGTAGTTGCAATTGTATCCATTCACCTCTTGCAGTACCACCACTATACGATGTAGTAGGAGCGTTATTGTTTGCGGGGGATGTCATGCTGTTAAGATCAGGAGTATAACTCGTACTATTATTTGTACTCCAAATTGAATTTCCCGATTCTTTATACTCTAGAGTAAAAGCATTGTATGCGAGATTGCTTTGTTGACTTGCCGAGGCAACATAATTATTCATCGAATTCTGTGTCATTTCAACTGTAGGATGTACATCATCGTACCAAGGATATGCACCAATACCGAACCCTATATCGTCCCAATACCCATTATGCGAACCGGCGTATATATACGTTCCGGGCCAGGTAAGGGATTGTGCAACTCCGTTTATATATAAAAGGGTATTCCCGTTTTGTGGATAATTTCCTTCGGCGGGCATTTGAATACCTATATGATACCATTGATTCTGATTGAATGTATAATTAGCGACTAGATTATTTGAAGTTGTGTTTTCTTCGTATCGAAATTCTATACCTGTTGCTGTTAAATTGCATCGACAACCATTATGTCCACCACCTTTCGCTAAATTGTATAAGAACCACGCGAGTTGACCTGCGCAGTTAGCTTGTGTATCGTTGAGTCTTATCCAAACACTACACTGACAATATGAGTTATGCCAATTACCTGGGTCGTTGTTTATACAGAAAGATGCCGAACCGGTATCATCTAGATAAAATGCTTTATACTCAGGATCCCATGCACCATTTGGTATATTTGTCCTCCATAATTGAGTTTCTGCGGTGGATCCTATAAGCTCAGAATCCGTTCCTAAACCTTTAAACAAACGATCGTTGTTCGTATCTATATTAACAGTTGTATTCATTGGTCTATTTGTTTCATTTGCGATATTGACAAGATTGCGAAAGTATGATGAATCGTTTACATCTAGACAAACGCCGCCGATGGTTTGAAATGAACCGTTCCAAAAGGCGTTGCCTACTGCAACTTGTCCACCCTTGTTCATGAATAATCGAGTACGCATTGAATCCGGTTCGTCGTGTCCGCCATGATACCCGTCGTGAAAATCGAATCTAAGTTCAGCTGCTTTTATTCGTATACAGTCATGTTCGTGTGCATGGTTTTCTGTAAGATCGTTTTTCTTAAAAAGTAAAAGTTCGGACTGACCAGATGAATTTATGAGACGGTTTTCTATAAACGTTTGATTATACGCATTATCCAGGTACGTACCCCCGAACGATAATCGTTTACTTTGATTCACGTTAGAAGTGTTATCGTTTGATCCTATAAATATTTGTTCTGCTTTTAAATGGCCACCTATGTTTTGGTTACCGTGTATAGATTGTGTGATTGCAAATTCGTAAAATCTTACCTGACCCTTGCAAGTTCCAGGTACAGCGTGTTGCCTTGGCCAACTTGGGTTACCCATACAAGCTAGTTTACCACTCGTTATGTCGCATGGATTTTTCATTTGATCTGACTGTGTTCCCCAAGCTGGTTCTAATCTAAGGGGTAATGATAATTCGTACCATCTATCTTTAGCAAAATCAAATATAGACATAGAACCGCCAGAATAATATTCACTTTCTTGATGTGGTTTAGCAACCCTACCTGAAACCATTCTTTCACCCGCGTAATCGAGTCTTAGATTCATACCCATTTTATCAAGACCTATATTACCTTCTATGGATGTCGGTGTCTTTTCGTATTGATTTGTATCATCGTTGTATAAGTACGTTTTAATTTGACCCATGGACGGAAAATATGGTGAACCAACAACCGCTTTTTTACCGTCCCACGAAACATCACACGACGTTCCAAATTCTGGTTGCATTGTATTATTTGAGTTTACTGATAATGAATTCGCTACTCCTCCCTGTAATGTTTGACCGTGTTGAGAAAAATTACTACCACCCCATGATTCACCTTGTGGAGATGTATATACTCTAGCATGTCCGAGTTGTGATTGTACAGAATTTGTATATGAAATAGGTGTAGTTCCATTTTCAGAGTCGTACGTATTGCTTGAGTTTACAGATGCCTCACGTGTACCGGGTGCGCCTACAATTAGGTAATCGGCAAAATGTGTTAATCGTACTTTATGTCCAAATCTATTAACTATTCCATGACACCATCGAAACCCCGTGTATGCGGTTAATTCGGTATTAATAGAAGAAGGTATAAGATTTTTAAGTTGTGTGTTATTTCCACTGGTTCCTGAATTCGAAGCCTGTATTGTTCGTACTGGTCCGGTACCCCATTCGTTTGGTGCATTTGCCGCGTTAAATTCGAATATGTAAGCTGTATCTATACCAGGTGCACCTACTGCAAGTGTTTCACCTTTTTCTTGGGATAACGATACGGAAAAACCAAACTCGGCTGTAGATGAAATACTCGGAACGGTAAGCGTGTTAGAAACGTAAGTTGCCCACTTATTTGTTCCTGCACCTACTGCATCAAAAACCATAACTTTATTTACACCTGGAGCACCTATAGCTAATCGATCTCCATCCCAGTTTAAGGATACTTCGTGTCCAAACTTTACATTTGTTGTATTTCCTGTATGGTTTCCGAGTAATGTTTGAGCAACTGCGTTGTTATTTCCTGAACCGTGGTTCCAGCGTTTAGTTGTACTGTTCCAGTACGATATTTCAACTTTACCCTGATACGTATAATTTCCATTTGCGATATTACTCGTACCTAGTGCAACTACATCTCCTTCGAAATTTAGTGATATACTATCACATAAAAATTGATTATCCGACTGACCATCTATAGTAGAATGTACATCCCCTACTATGACATCAGGGAAATTAGCCATTTAATAAATGTGTATATTTTATTATGCTTGTGAAATCGTAGAAACTGGTCTTTCTGCAACGACCATAGTTTCCTTAACACTCATAGATCTAACTTTAATCGTATCTGCTGTTAATGTTGATCCAACGGGCATGGTTAGTTTCTTAGCTATGTAAACATCGTCATTGAAATACCCGTTACCTCTTACTATAAGAACATCCCCCGATGACGTTTCTTGGATACTCACGACCGTCCCTACCGAAAGTGTGTGTGTTGATGTAGCATTCGATATACCGTTTCGTGCGTGTGTTGATGTATCTTCTGTGAAAATATTACTGACGTATAAAGAACTTGTTTGTGAATTGAATTTAAAACTATTGTTCATGTGTACAGAAGTTGAACTAGAGCCATCTTTAAAAAAAGCTGGATGACACGTTGAATCATTGTCTATTACTGAAGCGGTTACACCACTTCCAGAAGAAGAAACTGTCTCCCAACCTATGGATTTATTACCTGAACCGTCCGTTGAAAACCTAAGGTACTTTTCTTCGTTAGTTCCGCTAAGAGGTGCTACTGTGGAGAGTGCGTTGTTAGCACCAGTACCAATTAATACGGATTTATCACTAAAACTGTTCTGACCCGTACCACCGTTTCCTACACCAATTATTGAAGATCCGAATTGGTTTGTCGGTAAATTGGTTAATGATGCACCACTTCCAGCGAACGTAGCACCTGAAGCGGCAGTGACGGTTCCCGTAAATGTTGGGTTAATTGATAAAACATTTTTGGCATTTGTACCACCACCCGTTGTAGTAGTAGCACCCGTACCACCTCGAGCAACAGCAACTTGACCGGTATTATTAGTTTCTCCTAAATTTAAATGTGTTAATCCCGAACCATTACCGGTATGTGATCCATCGAAGGTACCACCCGAAATTGTTCCCGTAAGTTGTGGGGAAGCTGATAAAACGTTATTACCTGAACCGGTTGTAGAAGTAGCACCCGTACCACCTCGAGCAACGGCAACTTGACCGTAATTATTGCCATGTCCTAAATTTAAATGTGTTAATCCCGAACCATTACCGGTATGTGATCCAGAGAACGTACCACCTGAAGCGACAGCGACGGTTCCCGTAAATGATGGGGCATTTGATAAAACGTTATTACCTGTACCGGTTTTAGCAGTAGCACCCGTACCACCTAGACTTACAGGTATGGTTGGTAGACGAGCCGTGGGTAAATACCCCGCATTAAAATCAGCAACGCTCCCTATGAAACTAGTTGCAGTTATTCTTCCACTACCGTCGCGTTTTACTATTGAATTGTTACTTGCAGACGCATCGGAAGAAACGTTCCACGTGATTTGTGAAGCCCCTGTATAATTACCACCGGTTAAATCAGTCCCTGGTACGTGTGCGTATGGGTTTGCAGAACCTACTTGAGAAACATCCGCCCATTGGGGTGCGCCCCCAGAAACGCATTTAAGAAACCAACCGGATGTTGTTGCGTTCGATACTAATTTGTTAAGCGTAGTACCTCCAGATGCGTATAGTATATCACCTGTAGAATACGAAGTTATTCCGGTACCGCCTTTTCCGGCACCTAAATCTCCCGTAATACTCTGATCGTTTAGTTTGAGTGCGAGTTTTCCACTTTCAAATGCTAAACCACCATTACTTTTGAGATCGACTTTGAGTTCGCCAGAATCTATAGCTAATCCGTGGTTCGATTTGAGATCGAGCGATAACGTGTGTCCTACGTTTTCGCCCGACGTACCGCCCGTACTTTGTATACCATCACCTCCCGTTATTGTCGATACGTAATCACCGGTCGTGTGCGTGCCCATGGCAATGAGATTGTTTAGTGTATTTGTTCCCGTACCACCTCGTGAAACAGGTACTGTTCCAGAACTTATATTACCCGCATTAAGAGATGATAACCCCGAACCATCACCGGTATGCGTTCCCGAAAAGGTACCACCCGTAATTGTTCCGGATAAGGTTGGACTTGCACTCATAACAATGTTCCCCGACCCGGTTTTTGAGGATAATCTATCGTTGCTAAGTGTTCCGGAACTTATATTACCCGCGTTAAGAGACGATAACCCCGAACCATCGCCGGTATGTGTTCCCGAAAAGGTTCCGCCCGTAATTGTTCCGGATAATGTTGGACTTGCACTCATAACAATGTTCCCCGACCCGGTTTTCGATGATAATCTGTCGTTGCTAAGTGTTCCGGAACTTATATTGGATGCGTTAAGAGACGATAAACCTGAACCATCACCGGAATGACTTCCCGAAAAGGTACCACCCGTAATTGTTCCGGATAAGGTCGGACTTGCACTCATAACAATGTTCCCTGAACCGGTTTTTGAAGATAATCTATCGTTGCTAAGTGTTCCAGAACTTATATTAGTCGCGTTAAGAGACGTTAATCCCGACCCGCTTCCGGAGAATGTTCCGCCCGTAATTGTTCCCGAAAGTGTGGGACCGGCGCTTAACACAAGGTTTCCCGACCCGGTACTCGAAGTAACTCCGGTACCGCCTCGCACGACGGGTAAAGTTCCGTGATCTATTTTAGCTGCATCTAGTCCGGTTACGTGGTACCCACCTCCGTTGAATCCTGTTGCGTATACGTTTCCAACTACACGTACGTTGCTCGCCGCAGTTAAAGAGGTTGTACCGTGGTTAAAACTGACGACTTGTGTCGTTGCGTTCCCTGTGTTTGTTATTTCTAATAGACCCGCAGTTGCCGCTGTATTTGCTAAACACCCACCGTCGCCATAAAATATATTCGCGGTAACGTTACTCGTTCCGTATAAACCTGCTCCGACGAAAACGTTCCCCGTTGTTTTGATTGCTGTTACACTATTTGTAAAATTGGTTGTTTTGTTTGTTGAATCTCCGGCCGTTGTAACTTGTTGTAGCGTACCTACAGAACCTCCGACACCTGGTATGTTTGTTAATAAACTACCATCGCCTATATATTTAGCGCCATTTATGAGTTCTATATTAATGGATGCTACGTTACTGTTTTCTAGGGCTTCCTGGAGTGTAGATGCTGATCCACCTCCACCACCCGTGTACTTTTGTACATTACGTCCAGAGTCGCAACCTGGCATTCTTACAAATACGTGTGATAAAAATTTAGATGTTTATGAAACATTCGCCTTTTTTAAACGGTGTTTCTTCTTGTGGTTTATTTTTTCTTGGTATATCGAAACCACCTTGTTTGTATATTTTGAGTCGTTTATGGTACATGGCGTGACATATAGACCATTGGTCAAATATATCGTAAATGTGTGGGTTATTCTTCTTACCTTTAGTTTCGCGCATGATTCTTCCTATGGATTGAACTATATCCGATTTGGGGGTCGCTAAAATAACCGTATCGAGTGAAGGTATATCGAGACCTTCGTGTGCTTGACTGAAAGTGGCAAATATGATTTTCTTTTTACTCGATTCCGTCAAGTCTGCTTCTTTCATACCACCCATGTACAAACCCGACGTTTTCTTAAAACTTTGGTGTAGTACTTCACAGTGGTGTCGACGATCGCTTAAAACGAGAACTTGACGCGTTGTTTTGGAAATATCCTTAATAATTTGTGCAATAACTATATTTCTTTGTCGATCTTCCGTGAGTTCGGTAATCATGGTCGCTAACGAAAGTTTACCGAAACGTGTACACGGTGGTGGATCGTTATATCTATCGCACGTGTATTCTATAGGGAAAACCTCGACTTGATCTTGATTTTTTCGTTCGGCCGAAAAAAAGGTCGGGCCCATGAACCAGTGTAAAACTTTCGTGAGACCGTCTTTACGTGTTGGTGTTGCAGATAAACCAAAAACGTGTTTTGGACACATTTTGAATAGAGATTGTGAAAAAACTTTCGCGCATATGTGGTGTGCTTCGTCTACGATAAGTGTTCCTATACTATCAAAATCACCGAACGAGTACTCTTTGAGTGATAAGGATTGGAGCATTGCAATGACGAAATCGCATTCCGTTTCTTTCTTATCTTGTTGTACAATACCTATAGATGCACCTGGACAAAATTGTTGGATCCTTTCTTTCCACTGATTTGCTAAAAATTCTTTATGAACGACTATCATGGTTCTGTATCCGAGTTTACACGCTATCGCCAAAGCAACGGTTGTTTTGCCAAAACCGCATGGAAGTGAAAGAACCCCGTGACCGGCCTTAAGTGCCGCCGCCATAGCATCGTTTTGATGTGTTTCGTCACGAAGTTTTCCATTAAATTTAGCATTTATTTTAATTGGCTCTGGACGACGATCTTCTTTTGGTGGTCCTATCTTATCTTCCCCGTAAAAACGGGGTACGCATAAACCGGATTTAGCCTTTCTAAATACTTTAAAGGGGGGTGGCGGGAACCCGAATTCCGTGTTTACTATGGCACGAACCGTGAGTTCCTTTTTTATTTCCTGTGAATCACCTGTAATGTATCCAGAGCGAGTAAGGCTCATATGTTATTATTAGTTTTTAAACTTTATGTACTTCAATACCCACGAGTACCCACTGTGTTCGTGTGCATTCCAAACACCGTTAAATTGGAGTTCAGTTTTTACAACATCACCTTTTACGAGTGATTGAACTGGTTTATCTCCGTCGACGTTACACATAACACGTCGGTACCTAAACGGAACCTTTACTTTTAAAACGTTACCTTCGAGTGGATCGTCTAGTTTTTTGGGGAAAAGTATGACGTCGGCTTTATTTATGTGTAGTGCAAGTATATAATCTCGAACTTTATCGGGTATTGTGAGTCTTATGTACTTTTTGTCGTTATATTCATACATAGGTTCGTATACAGATGCCTCTACGGGAAAAGTCATTTTAATATTATTAACATTAAATCTATAAGTATTTTTTTATAAGTAATATTAAGATGGCACTATGTATGTCTACGAAAATGCCTATAAAAATACCATCAAAGCAAAAGTCTAGGACGTGGAAGTTTGCGGGTGAATTTTTATTAAGGAAACAGTTTCAAAAAGACCAGGTAGAGTTTGGTAAATGGACGAGAAATCAACTTGTTGAACTGGGACCTACGTTTGTTAAGTTAGGACAGATTGCATCTTCGCGTGTTGATTTGTATCCTTTGGAGTTTACACAACAACTCGAATCTTTACAGGATAATGTACCTCCCATTGATAAAGATGTCGTTCGGTTAATGGTTCGACCTCATATAAGCAGTAATGTTTTTACATTTTTTGATTACGAACCATTTAAATCGGCGAGTATAGGTCAAGTACACAGGGCAAGTTTATCTACGGGCGAAGAAGTTATAGTTAAAATTAAACGACCGAACATATACAATATAATGAAAAATGACACGGATAATATAAGACAAATTGTTGAGTTTCTTGAACAAGTTGGTATAGATACAGGTACGAATACAGGTTACGTTCTCGATGAGTCTATAGAGTATCTTTTAGCTGAATCGGATTACAATAAAGAAATAAGTAATGCTATAAAATTTCGAAAGGCTTTAAAAAAGGTAAAATGGATAAAAGTCCCTAAAGTATACGATGAATTGTGTACGGAGAACATGGTAGTTATGGAATATGTTCACTCGGAAAAACTGATGGAAATAACCGATCCGATGGTAAATAAAAAGAAAGTGTGTGAAGCTCTTCTTAATTCGTACGTTATTCAAACAATGGATAAGGGTTTTTTTCACGCCGATCCACACCCCGGTAATTTAGGTTTTTCTGGTAATGGTAAACTTGTGTTTTACGATTTCGGACTCGTTATTGATATATGCGATGAAATGAAAGAAGGGTTCAAAGAAATGTTTTTACACATAATAAATAAAGATACAAAAGGTATCGTTGATGTACTCATACGTTTGAAAGTCATTTTACCGACGACTAAAGATACGAGTGATATTGAACTCTTTTTCAAAACAACGCTCAATTATCTCGAAACACTCGACGGTAATAATCTTAAGGATGAAATACTAAGCGACGATACTTTACTCAAATTGGCACAAGAAAAACCGTTTATCATACCAACATCGTTTGTGTATCTTGCAAAAACGTTTTCGACTATTGAAGGGACGTGTGTAAAACTCGATCCTAACTTTACGTATATAGAGTACCTCGAACCTATACTCAGAGACCAGATTTCAGATGTTATAGACGTAGGTAGTATGTTTTCAACTGCAACAGAAATGCCGAATCGTGTAAAGAATATAAGTACCGCGGTTTTGGGTATGGAAAAATCTCGTGCATCTATGAAACGTTCCATAGAAAGAACTCGTAAAGAAATGAGGTACGTGCAATACAGTGTCTTATCGGCTGTGTTTGCAGGTAACTTGTTTGATCACTATCAGTCATTTTCTATATTTTTATCTTTAGCGAGCCTTGATTTAGCATTTAGGGCTTTTCGTAAAAATCAATAGATGTAGTTTCTGTGGTTGGTGCGTTTTTACATTGTTTTTGTTTGGAAAAGAACTCCTTGTGTTTTTCGAATAAATTCTTGGAACGTTCGATTTCGTCTTGGGAAATTTCTTTTATCTTTTCTTTCATGTTATCGATTTGTTCTTGTCTTTCTTTGCGAAGTTTCTTACCGAACTTCTTAAATTTTTTTTGCGTAGACGCAAAATTAGTCGCGGCTGTGGAAAGTGAAAACATTATTATTTACTTACTGTTACTTGATATTTTTATTTTTAAGTTAAATTACTTATTGAAGTTCTTTGACGAGATCGCCTATACTTTTATAGTACCTTTTAAGATCTTTCATGAACCGTTTATTCTTTTCGAGATCTTCGTCGACCTTTTTATTCTTATAAATGTACGCTAAGTTCGATTTTGAGTATTTGGTTCGTTTTTGGTTCTCGTTAGGTTTCCTCGGTACGAGTTTTTTATCCTTTTTCGAAACGCTTTGCATGGGTTCGACGCGTTTCGTGAAACTAATAGCCTGCATGACCGTATCGGCGAGATCGTCTTTTTTCTTGGACGCGTTGAATATTGGTATCCAATGTGCGTTAACCGTATTGTTCCATATAAATTGTTGACACCTTTCTATCGATGCCTTTTTCCGTTTGTTATACATAACCTTACCCGGACCCGCAAAATCGGGTATTTTGAACCGCGCGTCGTAAATGATCGTTTCGGCTTTTGGGTTACGTATGATAAAATAGGCGTGTAAGAAATGTTCGACTATTTTCATTTTTCTATTTTATCGGGTTGTTTCTCAATGAGAACCGTATCAGCTTTTAAAACCCACGGTTTATCGTCTAAATGGTTTCTCATGGAAACAAATAAGCCGTCTTTATGTTCAGGAGGTACTCCAGATACATCCCACTGAACAATAAGATTGGACGTTTCGTCGAGCATACACATTGCTAAGTTTCGTATACCGACGTCAATACTTAATATCATTAACTTAAAGGAAAATTACTTCTTTAACCTGTTTATTTTCTTGGTGGCATAGGTGGCATTTTCATGCGCATGGCAGCCAAATTCATACCTCTATTTAGTGTTTTTGATCCACCTTTAGACATGGACATCATGGCAATAATTAAACCACACACTATGCACCCAACAACTGCAGCAATCATTGCGTATTTCATGGGTCCAGTCGCAGCACCAATAATACCAGCGGCGGCATCACCGACCGAATCAACAACCTCGGCGGCCCCCTTATTTTCGGTTTTTTGCTTTGCGTCTATTTCTTCCGCTAATTTATTGATGGATTTGGTTTCCATCAATTTTTTGGTCATATCGGCCATAACAGCGGTAGCAGCGACCTTCGCCGATGCATCTTGTGTAAGATCGAGTTGACCACCAAGCGTACAATCGTAGTTTCCGATTTCAATTTCAGCTTCGTTGGTCGCGACTGCATTACCAACAACGTCTTGAAGGTTTTTCTTTTCGAAAACGTTTTCAATTGTTGTATCGATATCCTTTTTGATATCGATTTCTGTATTCGATTTATCACCGAATTGGAAATTACCGGCTTGTGTGGATTTTTCCATAGCAGCTGCAACTTTAGATTTCATATCGTTTGCAACTTCCTGTTTCGATTGCATAATAGAATCGATGGATTGTGTAGCCGATGATTGTGCATCTGCGGTTGCTTTTTGAGTAAAATCAAGATTACACCCTACGACGTCGCCTATTTTTACCTTAAGTTTGTTATTTGCAGTTGCACTAGCCTGAACCTTTTGGGTATTTTCCTGTATATTCTTTTCGATAATCGTGGTCGACGATTTTATATCGATCGATTGTTTTATGGATTGCTTTCCGCCTCCTCCCATGTTTGTATATTAGTATTCACATAGAAAATAAAATCGGTCTGGAAAAAATCTTATTGTATATCAAATGAAGAAGTTCTTTACCAGGCAAAACATGACTATTGCAGTTGCGATATTACTCGTTGCGTTCGTTATTTATTCGCGAAATAGAGAAACGAGCGAAGGTTCAAAAACAATTGTTCGACAATATCTCGTCGAAAATGGGGAAAGTATAAAGGAAGGTGGTATGCACTTTCTCGTTTATGGTGAATTTAAAAAAGTTACGGACGATGAAGATGTATTACAAGAAGTTTTAGTTGCTGGTAAGGCCGGTGATGTTGATAAACTTAACGAAATTCTCGAAGGTTTATAAAAAAAATATCAGTACACATTAATAATGGCTGGTTGTACACTTAGAGTATACGATCATCCAGATTATCATGGTGCCCATTATGATTTTAAGAGCTCTGGTCATTCAGGATGGATATCTGATAGAGATTCATCTGCAAAAATGTTGGGTAATTGCAGAAATACAACATATTTAGGATTTGAACACCCCTGGAACCACGAAAATGGTGGTTTAGGATGGATTATGGGTGAAGGTGATAATGCTAGAAATATGCACGATGGTAATTCTCATGGTAAAGGTAAAGGAGGAGGTGGTCGAGACCATAGATGGCATAAAAGGGGTGATAGACTACACGAAGTGGTAAAGATAGATATACCTACGGAGAATATAAATGAAGGTCGGATGCGAGAAGATATTACTATATACGGTAAACGGATCGATCATAGACCTCATGAATGGGGACATTTTCCAAATATAACTAAAACATCGGATGGTAGATTTTCAGCAGCTGATAGCGATCAGTGGTTAAAGGATCAAAATCATAAAGGTAAAGCGTGTCCAGGTGGGGATGCATATTGGAAAGGGTTCCAGAAAATAGCTTGTGTATACGATATTAAAACGGGGTCAAAATTAGGTCGTATACAAGCTTTACACGGTGAAATAAAGAATGCCGATTCGGGTGATCCTAGGAAAGCTATGTTTGAAAATATAGTTAACAAATATTGTGATAGAGCTGATAGATTAGATGATAGAATAAAGAGTGGTGGTGGTGTTAATACGTGTAGATCGGTTGCTAATGCAAAAGAATTCGCAAAACAACATTGTAAACAGGGTGATAAGATAAAAAGTGATAAAACGTTCTGTACTGTTGAAGAATTAGGACAAGATTTGTACGATCAACTTGCAACTGATTACTGTGAAAAAAACCCATCGACCGATTGGTGTACTTGTTATAACGTCATGAAGCATAAAGATGATTGTAGGAACCACGCGGACTTACCTGGGTGTGAAGACGTTGCAGATCAACTTAATATGATGGCAGACTCTTTACCTGCGGATGCAATGAGTGAATTTAAAGGTAACGAAATTTGTTGGGGTAGTTGTGTTGGTACCGATAGGTATATACCTCACAAGGATAAGTTAGATCCAACCGGTAGGTGTAATCGGGAAGTGTGTATTAATGTTGCTAATATTACGGCCGGTAATTTAACCGATAGTGGTATTAATCTTGATATGAGTTGTGTGACGGGTGATGGTGGTGGTAAGAGTGCTGAAAGTAGTTCTAGTAATAGAAGTGAAACTGAAGCCGGTGTTATAAACGATACAAAAACAGCGGAGGATATAATGAACCGCGAACGGTTTTACGAAAAGTCGAGTTTCAAGTGGGGGTCTGGAGCTGCGGTGTCTTCGTCGTCGTGTTTGCTCGTACTCATTATAATTTTAGTTATGTTTTTGTAAAAATATATAAATAATTTATATAACTTAAAGAAAAAAAGTACCTTTAACTTATATGAATGTGGTGTTGGTGGTGTTGCCATCCGTTCGAATGTTCGCCTTTGAGCATGCCTTACAAACATGACGAACGACGTAATAAGTTTCACACGTCGGGTAATTTTTGTTCGTGGAGTTGTATGAAAACATACGCAATAGATAAATACGGGTGTAATAGAGGTGGTCTTATATGTGGTAATATGGTTATGATGCGTCGTAAATTGTATGATAAGATTGGACCTATAAAAAGAGCACCGCATAGACAAAAACTACAGGTTTTTGGTGGTGATATGACAATAGAACAGTTTCGGGAAAATGCCGTAGTTGATGAAGATACACCGAATGAAATAGAAACTGAACCTGTTCGTGATATAGTTATACCAATTTCTGATAATAAATCAAAAATGAAAGATATAAAGAGTGCGACGGGTAAAAACGAAACACTACGTTTGAAAAGAGAAAAGCCGCTCAAACGTAACGAAAACAATTTAGAATCTGTGCTAGGATTAGTTATTAAGACCAAATCGTAAGATACGTCTTTGTTTATTAGTGGGTTTTGATTTAGGAACGTGAACTGATTTACACGAGTGAATCCATTCGTTACCATCGTATGCGATCCATTTTAAATTGTATTTATCTATCATTTTTCTACATAAAACACACGGTAGTGATATACCGTCACCATAACTGGTTTCACGACATATCACTAGTGCACCATATTTTCTGTTAACCCACGACTGAAATTTGTGATTTTTATACCCTTTTTTAAAGAAATTGTGTTTCAAATTTTTTATGAGACGTTTTTCTGAACACGATATGTTATCACTTTTTACTTCTGTTTTTAATTTGGTCGTATAAGTTGTCACGACGTGATATGACATTTGGTTATACGAGCGAATTGTTTTTAATACAGTTACAATTATTACACACAGATCCGTAATATACGAAGGAACAATCTTCGCATTCATTCAAAGTTCTTATTTTACGTTTTTTTAGTTTGTTTTGTGAATATAACATAAGTTCTCTTATACTATAAATACCATATATAACTATTGTTTCTAAATCTGGAAATTGCATTTCTATTATTTAGAATACGCGTAAAAACTTTATGTTAATTGATTAGGCGCTAAAACATCCGAACAGTTTTTTACATCCAGCACTTGTTTTTAACATAAGTGCAAAGCTATCTATCATACCCGGGACCATAGCTTTAAGGAGTGTTTCGAATTCGGAATCGGTATCGCCTTCGTCGATTTGTTCAATGATAGAGAAAATTAAATCTTGAACGAGTTCCTTTTTATCAGGGCCTGAAATTGTTTTCAGATTATTTGCTTGGAGCATGAGCGTAGAAACTAAAACGCATACATTTTCCTTGGTAATACGTTTATCCCTGTACCTATCGACAATTTTTTTCATCTCGGCAGCGACGATCTTCGATTGTTTTGATTTGGAATCATAGTTTGCGATAATTTTTTCCGGGGGTGTTGACATTTTATAGTCTAATGTAAATTAATTTCTTTAAATAATATAATGGAGACTGACGATAAAATCGCGTTTGTTGCGATCACTATAGGTCTTGCTCAAATGATAATGCATTTTAATAAAATTTATAATTCGGACGATTTATCTTTTTATAGTATTCAATACGTTGTTGCTGGTATATCCGCGAGTTTGCTTTGGATGGTTTATCAGTATAGAAAAGGGGCTAATTTTTCCGTCATGTATTCAACAGCTGGTTTATTACTGGGTATGTATACTTTACAAAAGGTATTAAAGGATAAAAGGTCTAAAAAAGTAGAATAATATGTTTTCTACAAGAATAAAAATACAAACTAGACCGACGTTAGTGAATAAAAGGCAAAAACGATATAGTAGAACAGTGGCGCGTGCACCTAAAAATAGTGAAACTGGTGGTATTAATTGGAAATATACCGAGGCAGTTAATGGGCGTGCAGCTATGTACGGTACAATGCTAGGGACTCTTAATTGGGGACTTACCGGTTTGAACGTGATTGAACAAACTCATTTTTTGCCATTCGCTTTATTGGGGTGTGGTACTTCTTTGGTAGCTATAGGTACAATGACTGATGCAGTTCAAAAGCTACCAGAGGAGTCGTTTGATGATTTTGCGACAATTAATATGGGTCGCGTTTCAATGGTTTTGTTTGCTGGTTTGGTCGCAGCTGCTATTGCTGACGTCTAATAAAGGTACGTTCGTGTTATTTATTATATACGCCACAAACTCGATCATTTTTAATTTTTCTTCTAAATTAAATGTTCCTGCCCCACGCATCACGTGGGCCAAGAGCATTAACATTAAGTATATTGATTCGTGTATTTCCATCATAATTTAAGCCCTTTTGATTCCTGCTACTGCCGCTGCACCGGCCGCTTTAGCGGTTTGTCCTATCCCTGGATATTTTTTCATGGTAAAATACCCACCCGTGAGGAACAATAAACTGAATAATACGAGCGATGCAATTGCATAGTTCTTTTCGTCCTTTTTCACTGCGTCTTTACAATCTGGTTGTCTCATGATATCCAAAGCGATACCAGAACCGGTTATACCCATAATGGCATACATGAGTGTAAATATACCACCTTCATTCTTGGCGAATTTCGTCACTAAGAGAACGGCTGGTATTGTTATGGCAACAGCCATGGTATGACTCAAGAACATTTTGAGGTTTTTGTACTTTTGACTATCCTGTATAGCTTCGCACTTGTTATACGTTTGTATACCGAGAGCGGTAATAGCTATGTAGAAGATACCGAGTATAATTGTGAGACCAACTTGTGGGTACCCGATTTCCATTTCGATTTTACCATTTTTGAATTTTTGGATCGCGGCCGCCATTTTTGGGTCGACTGCTGCGGCGGTTTGTTGCATTGGAATTGCTGACATACTTACAGTAGGTTCAGATTTTATTACGGGTTGTGCAAGTGCGGGGGCGGGTGCCGCATTGACCCTTGGTGGAACATCTGCTGGTACGTGCATTTTTGCTACCGTCCCTTGGGCTTGAGCAGCAAGAGCCTGTCCCTGAGCTTTGGCGGATCCTATAGCGCCTTGGGCTTGGGCCGCCATAGCTTGCCCTTTTGCAGCCATCCCCTGTATTTTAGATTGAGCGGCTGCACTTCTTTTTGCTATTTTTGCCGCGGCTTTTTTTGCTGCCATAACCTTTTTCATGGTAGTTTTTCTTATGTTTTACAAATATTTTTAATGGCGTAACATATCAATTATGAGTTTTCGTAAATTGTGTACAGGTTCCCACCTTGTTTTTTCTTTTAATTTGTAAGGGTTTCCTATAATTATTTTATCATCATTTGGCCTGTAAAACTTTTTTGATATTTTTATTATAGTTTTACCATCGACTATACCTATTTCGTTTTCATTTTCACCTTCCCATTTAATTTTTTTACACATAACATCTAACGTTGTTTCTATAAAAGTTCTAACTGAATTGTGTTTTCCGGTTGCTATTACGTAATCATCCGCGTTTTCGTTTTGGAGTATTAACCACATTGCGTATACGTAATCTTTGGCGTGTCCCCAATCTTTGTATGCATTTATGTTTCCAAGTTCAATGTAATCGATTTCACCTTTATAAATACGTTTTAGTCCCTTTATTATTTTAGACGTGACAAAGTTATCTTTTCTGAACGGTGATTCGTGATTGAATAATATACCCGAGGAAACGTGTATTCCGTGTACTTGTCTATACATTTTTACAATATTATCTGCGGCTAATTTTGATATGCCGTATACGGTTTGTGGATCCTTTATAGATTTTTCGTTTTGGTAATTAATCATACCTGGTTCTGGACACGCTTTATCAAATATTTCTGAAGAAGATGCTTGAAAAATTCTACATTTATTTACTAATTCAAGTTCTCTTACAGATTCTAATATTGTTAGAATACCTATAGAATTTACGTGAAACGTTTCAATGGGGTTTGGTATGGAAATACCAACGTTTACTTTTGCAGCTAAATTGTATATTTCTATTCTATCCGCGTCTGAATACTGTTTAATAACGTCTTTTAAACGTTCTTTATCTAAAACATCGCCCTGGTATTTGCATACATTGTAGCCGTGTCCTTGTAAAAATGAAAATAAATATTTACCGTCTTGACCATTCGGTCCTGTTATTATACCTGCATACTTCATCATTTAAAGAAAAGGGTAATATATTCTTTAAATGAAAGTTGATATTTCAAAAGGTGAACTTATAGATAAAATAACTATTCTTGAAATTAAAATGGATAGAATAAAAGACGAAACTAAGTTAAAAAATATCAAAAACGAACTTGATATATTATATGAACTCGAATTTGATACTCGACATAAGGGATCCATGAAAGATGTAAATGTAAAGATATGGGATTGTGAAGAACTTATACGTAAAATGAGTAAGGAAAACCCTCTATATCAAACTGATATTCAAATTAGACACGAATTTATTAAGTGTGCTACAAATATACACATATTTAACGACGAACGTGCGCGTATTAAAAAGCTTATAAATGTAGAAACTGGTTCGGAAATTGTAGAAGAGAAAAGTTTTTTTTAATTTAGTGTACGAATCTCCATATATCATCGCTAAATACAGTTTTTACTATATCCGGTGTGTATTGTGGGTGTGCACCAACATTTAAATGAAAAAAGTTTGTTTTTTTATTACCAAGTTTCATCAATTCAATCATCCAATTATACGAACTGTTCATACAGTGTACTTCTTTTGCGTTTTCGATGATCCAAATATAACTAAATATATTTGAATTTTCGCAATGAAAGAATTCCTTATTTTTATCGATGACTTTTGAGTGTGGTTTGTATATAAACTTGTCCGTATCAATGTCTATACACCTATCTCTTTCGCGATCGTCGTGTACGAAAATGTAATCTGACGTAGGTGGACTAAGTTGTATAGAACTGTCTTGAACAACTTTGAATTTTGTATACATGTATAATGGGTTTACTTTTGCTTGAAGATATACACCGTGTGCCCAATTCGTTACTTGTGTAAAGTTTTCCCATACATTGTTTTCCATACCATACGTTGCTAAAGGTAGTATTCTACTTCCCTTTGGTAATTTCGTGTGTATTTCGCGTGGGTTTGTGTTTTCAACAAGTATGAGAGTAACTTGGTCGCATATGTCTCTATACATAAACTTAACGGATTCTTCGTGACAGTTTTTACACATTAAATAAACGTGTTCTTTTTCGGCGAAGTGTCTAACCATGCCGTTAAGCATGATTTGGTCTCCGAGACCTAAATGGTGTAGTATTGTTATTGACATATACGTTTTATATGCTCGAAAGCTTTATCTATCATTTCGACAGATACAAACTGACTATTTCCAATGTATACACCACCGTCATTTAATATGTTAGCATTTGGCGTTTTAACGGAATCTTTCCATTTATCCAAAAACGGGTGAATTAAAAGGTTTCCGGAAACGATAGGTCTGTATTCTATTTTAAGTTCATCTAGAATACTCGTTAGTTTTGATTTAAAAGTAGCATCTTTACACACGAATGGTAAAGAAAATGAACTATTATACGGATCATATCTAGGGACGTGGAAAAACGTTTCGTATTTTAATAATAACAACATAAAACGATCGTAATTTCTTTTACGAATTTTAATGCTTTCATCGAGTCTTTTTAATTGTTCTATACCAATAACGGCATTAAGTTCCGTGTTTCTAAAGTTGTATCCATCTGTAAGAAATAGAAATTTGGGATCGATATTAGGGTATTTTGAAATTGTTTTTTCATAATTTTCGGGTAAAAGATGTCTCGCCATACCATGACTCCTTTTAAGTTTCATAAGTTGGAAGAGTTCATCGTTATCTGTTGAAATCATACCACCTTCTATTGTTGTCATATGATGACCGTAATAAAAACTAAAAGTAGAACCTGTTCCGTTCCCTCTTTTTCTGCCATATTCGTCGGTAATACCATGCGATTCGCATATATCTTCTATAAAAATAGCGTTTGGGTATTTCTTTTTTATTTTTTCCATTGGTGCATTGAGACCAAGTAAATGTGTTATAAAAACAATTTTAATATCATCATCGGGTAAATTGTCTGTGTCGAAACTGTAATTATCGAGATTTATGTCGCAAAATACGGGTTCTAAACCAATTTGAAAAACTGGTGATACGTTTGTTACCCATGTACACGCAGGTACCAAAACTTTAGAACCATTTGGTATATTGTATAATTCTTTTATCGATGCTAATAGAAGTAAATTTGCTGTACTTCCAGAAGTCACGAATAGAGAATGTTTACACCCGAGCCATTCACTCCATTTATTTTCGAATTCTTCAACTTTTTTTCCACACGTATACATATCTGATGATGATATGAATTCGATAAGTTTTAATTTATCAGATTGTGTTATTGCACAATCCATCAATTTCCACATGTTATCTTTATATTATTACATTTAAATTAATTCTTTAATACGTATTTAATATCTTCGTCTACCATTTCGTTAATAAGATTATCTAAGGATGTCTTACCTGTATTCCAATCAAGTTTTTTCAAAGCTTTTGTGGGATCGCCTAATAATAGATCAACTTCTGCGGGTCGGAAATAATCCGGGTGTACGCGAACTAAAATCTCACCCGTTTCTTCTTTAACACCAATTTCATATTTTCCTTCGCCCTTGAAAATTAAATTTATACCCGCACGTTTAAATGATTTTTGTGTAAATTCTCGTACGGTTGTTGTTATACCTGTTGCAATAACAAAATCCTCTGGTTTATCCTGTTGTAATATTTTCCACATACACTCTACGTAATCGCGTGCGTGTCCCCAATCTCGCTTTGCGTCTAGATTACCTAGATATAAACAACTTTGTTTACCCGCTTTAATATTAGCGACACCAAGTGTTATTTTTCGAGTCACAAAGTTTTCTCCTCGTCTCGGTGATTCGTGGTTAAACATTATACCATTACATGCAAACATATCATACGATTCTCTATAATTAACCGTTGTCCAATATCCCATTAACTTAGCTATTCCGTATGGTGATCGTGGATAGAATGGTGTATTTTCCGTTTGTGGAGTTTCGTTTACTTTACCGTAGAGTTCCGATGTAGATGCCTGATAAAATTTACACGTTTTTGTTAGACCCGCTAAACGAATAGCCTCTAGAATTTTCAATACACCCATACCATCAACTTCGGACGTGTATATAGGCATTTTAAAAGATAAACCAACATCCGATTGTGCAGCTAAATTGTATACTTCCGTTGGTCTAATTTTATCGATAATATTAAAAATACACGATTCATCAGTTATATCGCCATAGATCATTTTGAGATTTGCGTGATTACTATATTTTGGATCTAATATGGTATTTATTCGGTTTTTATTATACGAACATCTTCTTTCTATACCGTACACTTTATATCCTTTTTCTAATAATAATTCCGCCAAATATGAACCATCTTGTCCGGTTATACCAGTAATTAGGGCAATCATATAATTTTATTGATATTGATTTCTTTAAATAAAGTTATATGAGTGGTTTTATTACATTAAATTATCGTATAAATTATCGCCTTTTGGGGTTCTATAATCTTTTGCATTTCCCCATCTATTATCTTGTTTTTCTATTGATTTTATGTGCCATAATCCTAATTTTGGATCGGTTCTTAGATATACGACTTTATCTGTTCCAGATACAACTTCGTGCAATCCTTTACTCCATCTTATTTTTTCAGTATTTTTGAAAACGCGTCCTTGGTAATCTGGCCAGTTTATCCAATCGAGTTCATTTGTATGAAATTTGTATTTATTTAACCACTCTTGTGTAAAACCTGGTTGTATATTTATTCTAGGAACCATGATAAGTTCTCCATCGAGATCTTTTATGAGCCTTTTTAAATTTTGTATTAAAAATTCTTTAGGCATTTCATCCGGGTCAATCATGAATATATAATCACCCGAACACTGTGTTATATGGAAATTTCTATGATCTGAAAAATTACCGTCAAATTCTCTCTCGCACGTAACGATTTGGTTTTCAAAATGATGCAATACATTTTTAACTGAATGCGATACGTGTGCGGTATCTACTAAAATATTAATTTCGTCTTTATCATCTTTGACTTTTAATAAAAAAGAAATAAGCGAAAATAGATCTTTTGATTCGTTACACACGCATATTGCATAGGAAATAATCATTTATGTTTAAAAAAAGAATGTATTCTTTAATCCTTTAAAAAGTGTATTAAATCATGTCTTGTCTTCTTTTGTTCCCAACCTATCGATTTGAGTTTTTCTGATGTTATATAATACCGACTATCATTAAACGGTCTATCATCAACATACGTTATGTATTTATCATAATCATCCGACTCTTTTATGGTTTTAATCATAAGTTTTGTGACGTTCATGACTGATATTTCATCATCCGAAGCGATATTATAAATTTCACCTGGTACACCTTTTTTCCATACTATATCAACTGCGTTTACAACGTCTTCTACGTGCATGAAAGCGCGTTGTATTTCAGAACTTTTAGTACCGTGTATGGTACATTTTTTTCCTTCGCGTAAAAGTTTTTTGAATTTAGGTATAAGTTTTTCTGGGTATTGGTTTGGACCGTATACGTTATTACACCGTATTGTTTTGATATTCATTTTGTACGAATCTATATACGATTGAACTATCATTTCTGCAGCAGCTTTGGAAGCTGCGTATGGGTTTGTTGGTCTCAATACACCCGTATCTTCTGAAAATGGTATACCTGTTGTTGATTCACCATAAACTTCGTCCGTACTAAAATGTATAAACTCTACATCTGGTTTAAGTTCCCTGAATTTATCTAATAGAACATGTGTACCAAAAGCATTATTTAGAGTAAATTTTTTAGGATCGGTAAATGAATTATCCACGTGACTCATGGCGGCAAAATGAAAAACGGTATCAAAATCGTATTGTTTGATTAAATATCCGACAAGGTCTTCGTCACATATATCACCCTTTACAAATGTAGAAACACCTGGTTTTACGTTATGTATATTTGAACAGTAATCGAGTTTATCTAAGTTTATAAATTTAATTTCGGGGTACTTTTCCTTCATTAAATTTAAAAAATTGGAGGCTATAAATCCACAACCACCTGTAACCAGAGCTGTAGTCATTATTATTTATCTTTAGCAAAATTTTTAAGTAAATTACACACGCGGTCAACATCTTCTATGGTCATGCCATGATGTGCACCTAGTAAGAAACCATTACGCATGATTTTATCTGCATTTTCAAACCCCTGTTTAAATTCTCTAAATGCGGGGTGACGAGTAATGTTTCCTGCAAAAGTAACGCGGGTTTGAACATCATTTTCTTCGAGGTATTTTACAACACCAAGTCTATCTTCGCATTGGAGAGGTATAGCAAGCCAATTTGGTTTTTTAGAATCATCTGGAAGTGTGTAATATGAACAATCTTTTAAGTTTTCTGTGTACCTTTCTATCATATTTCTCCTGATCTGTAAAAATCCTTCGAGTTTATCGAGTTGTGCGAGGCCGAATGCAGCATTCATTTCACACGCTTTTAAATGATATCCAGCAACGCCATATAGAAATTTCCAATCGTATGGAATGCCGTCGACAGAATGATTGAATCTTTCTGATGGTTCTTCTATATTGTCGCCAATTCTCCCCCAATCTCGGAACATGAGTGCACGTTTATAATGTTCTTCGTTATTGAACATAACCATACCACCAACTCCACCTGCAGTAATAACATGACTCGCATAAAAACTTGTAGTGCTTATGTGCGTACATTCATTTCGAGTAATTGTATCTGCAGAATCCTCTATGAGAGGTATTCCTGGGCAAACTGATCTAATACCTTCCCAATCCGGTACATTACCAATAAGATTTGGTATAATAACACATTTTGTTCGGTGTGTTACCGCGGATACTACCTGCCATGGAGCGGGTACATATGTTGTTAATTCAACATCACAAAATTTAGGTACTAAACCAAGTTGTAAAATAGGAGCAACTGTGGTTGCAAATCCACACGCGGGTGTAACGACCTCTGAACCTTTTGGAAGATCGAGTGCGGCGAGTGCGAGTAAAATAGCACTACTTCCTGAGTTTACAAAAAGACCCATTTTTTTACCGAAAAGATCAGACGTTCGCTTTTCAAATTCTTCGGAACGTTTACCAAACCCGGCTAACCAACCGTCTCTGAGACATTCTTCAACGGCTTTAATTTCTTCTTCTCCATATGACTCGAATTTATTAGGGGCATACCAGACTTTTTTATGCATTATAAATTAGAGTTATATATTCTTTAAATGAAATTATCTTATTAAATTAATATAAGATGGTTTATTATTATAAATAAAATCGTTAAAAATTTCTGTCGACATTGTTTCTGGTTTATAAATTTCTATATTTTCTAAAGATGACATAATTTTGACGTCATCCTCTGCCCAATGAGAAAATCCTAGGTTTTTATAATCTTTATCTCTACCTCCACCCACCAACTTTACATTAGCTAGTTCGTGATTCAAGTAATTTCTTATAAATTCAAAAGGTCTGTATAACAAAAATGGTGTTATAGAATAACATAATGGTATCCAGCCTTCATAAGAAAGACCTACGGCTAATCCTATCATTAATTGTTCGCACGAACCTACATTTATAAATCTATTTGGGAAATCTTTTCTTATGTCATCAAATAACCCAAAACCTAAATCACCCGTTAGTAAGAATATTTTTTCATTTTTATTCATTTCATTAATTAATAAGTTCACAAATTCCCGTCGTTTCATTTAATAATTTAATAATGTTATCTTTATCCTCTTTTGATATTACATGATAATGACCTTTTAATCCTTCTATTTTATCGAAATTTGGAACTTTTGTTTTAAAAATTTTTATACGTGGTAAAAATGATTCAAGTCGTGTTTTTAGATATTCTTGATCTATAGTGTCATATGCACAATATCCGTTCATATTAACATAAACGGTTATATTATGTATGTTATTTCTATTTATAAAGCTTAGTGCCTCCCAAACACTACCTTCGTGTGATTCTCCGTCAGATATTACACAGTGAATTTGTTTATCTTTATTTCCCAATGCCATACCTGTTGCTAATAATATACCTGAACCTAATGAACCTGTACTTGCATAAACATGTCTTTTTACATCTCTGTATGGATGAATTCCAAAATCTTCATACATTTTCTGGGCATCGTGACCGTATATTTTTTCTAAAATTGTATAAAGTGCTAATCCTGCGTGCCCGTTTGATAATACTACATAATCTTCTAAATTTTTATTTTCAAAAATATATTCAAGAATAGGTAAAGTTGTTAAAGTACTACTTAGATGACCCAAATTATTATTTGATGTGAGTTCTAGTAATCTTTCCATATAAAAATATAACAATGTTTGTTTTTAAGTATTTAAAGTATTTACTTATTATAAAAGTAAATGAAAGTTGGTGTTTTAGGATGCAATGGTTTTTTAGGGGGGTACTTTTTACAACAATATAAATGGATTCCTATTACACGCGAAGAAGTCGTATTGTTAGACCAAAAATCGGTTGAAACATTTTTTGAAAAAAATAAATTTGATGCGATTGTACATTGTGCAGTAGTGGGTGGTAGTCGTTTAAAAGAAGATACAAGCGATGTTTTGCGAGATAATATACTCATGTTCGAAAATGTAGTCCGTGTTTTTAAAGGTAAGATTATTTACTTTTCGAGTGGTGCGGTATTCCGTGGTAATCCTCCAAGTGATCCGTATGGTCTTTCTAAATGGATGATAGATAAACGTATCGCTCAACTACCTAACGTATATAGTTTGAGAATATGGGGGTGTTATGGTCCGGGTGAATTATCTACAAGATTTAGTGCTGTTTGTAAAGATAAAGGGCACGTTATTATAGAAAAGGATAAGTATTTTGATTTTATAGATATAAAAGACGTGTCTCGTATAGTTTTTGAATATGTTGCGGGATATAGAAAAGATAAAGAGTGTAATTTGGTATATCCAGAAAAATTGAAGTTATCTGATTGGGCTAAGAAGTTTGGTGCGACATGTGAAATTTCGAATCAAACTGAGCTTGGTGAATCTTATATATGTGAAAAAAATAGATATTCGTTAGTGTTTAGTTTATTAAGTTAACGTAGGATAGTTTAAAGAGTTAATACACTAATATTATAATGTATGTTGTTGTATCAGTTAACGATGAAAAATACAAACCTTTAGCTGACTGGACAGTTTTAAAAAATAAGAAAGTGTATTGTGAGCGCCATGGGTATGTATTAAAACACTACGAGGACGGTGCGGAATCGTTAGTTGGTAAACCAATGAGAGCCGGAAATCCTCCTATACCAGAAGATCATTTACCTATTGGGTGGGCTAAAGTGTATGCCATGAAAGATGCATTTGAAAAGTATCCAGATTGTGAGTGGATATTTAATACTGACTGTGATGTTATGATAACTAACATGACGATTAAATTGGAAGATATTGTAAATGAATGTACCAAAGATACAAACGTTCACGTTATTATACCAGCGGATTGTAATGGTATTAATTGTGGTAATATGTTTATAAAGAATTCACCTATAGGTAAGGCTTTTCTTGATACTATAATAGCTGGGTTACCACTTTACCGCGAATGGTATTTATTTGAAAATCAGCTCATTCAAGATTTATGTGTTGGTACACATTTAACAGAACAGGGTGTAAAAGCGGGTGGTACTTTATGGGGTAGAGTTATTAAAATATTACCTCAACGTGTTTTCAATTCATACGATTATAAGAAAATACCACTTCTTAAGGATAGACCTCAGTATAATGATATATTAGGGCACGATGGACAGTGGAAGGAAGGTGATTTTATCATCCAATGGCCTTCTACAGATTTAGATTATAGAATAAAAGAAGCGGAGGAATTGTATAATAGTCAAAAAATAATATCATGATAAAGTAATGCTCGATAAAGAATTAGAACATATTGATGGACTTAGTACATTTAATACAGATAACATGGCTGAGCTTGAAGATATTCTAAAATATTGTCAGATGGGCCGAGATTGTTCCAAAACCGTTATGGATGAATACACAGCTTGTGATAAGATCAGCAAAGAGGTTATAGTATGGTATTCTCATAATAAAAAGGTACTCAAACAGATGAAAGATTGGTCGGATATTTATAAAGATGAATTTTTGGAATACGAAAAAAAGGTAAAAGAAGTCCAGAATAGAGTAAAAAAATTAA
>Ga0163180_10000122_pt1 | contig 40237 bp, 48 predicted proteins | sample AtlANTMetagenome_2_FD_109647 | JGI IMG/M metagenome (GOLD analysis project Ga0163180, IMG submission 109647) | Marine eukaryotic phytoplankton communities from the Atlantic Ocean - Atlantic ANT 4 Metagenome | ecosystem: Environmental > Aquatic > Marine > Oceanic | place: North Atlantic Ocean...
AAGTATAATGGGTTTTTGTGTTTATATTTTTTGCAACGATTACAAGTTATCAACTTGCTACTGCTCTGTCAGTCATTCTACGCCAGTTACTACCATCATAGAACACTACAACAGAACCTCCTGTTTCGTTTGTGCATAATGCAAGGTCACCTGCTACAGTACTAGGCAATGTGGCTACAGTATAACTTGGTAGTTGTGGTAAGCCTGAATCTCTAAATACAAAACCATGGTCATTTTCTGTGTTGCCTGTACTTGCTACACTTCCAAAGTCACTTGTTAATGTTGCTGATGTTGTGATTACATCATAGTCTGTAAGTGAACCAAATGATAATGCTGTTACTTTGTTTACATTTTCTGTACTAGCACTTACACCATTCCAACTAATTACACCTGTCGAACTATTATATTGTAGTTCATTACCAGCAGTTGAATTGTCTGTAACACTAATCGCCGCTCTTGCTCTTGGGTTAGTGAAATATAAATTAGTTGAACCTTCTGAAATACTATCTGAATTAGCACCTGTTATAGTTGCATTAGTTACAGTTAATGTTCCGCCTGAAGGAATAGTTACGCCGTTTGTAAATGTTTTAACTCCTGCCATACTTTCTGCACCTGTTGTGTGCATAATAGTTGTAGCATTAGCAATTTCTGTATCTATAAATGCTGATATTCTACCTGTTGTAGCAAACTCACTGTCGTTATCATTCCAAGTTTCTGATGTTGTTACATAGGCAGTTGCCGCCAAATCTTCTACTTCAATTGCACCATCTAATGTTAAAGTACCACTTGCATTAGGCAATCTAATAGTTCTATCAGCAGTTGGATCTACAGTTGTAAGAGTTGTTTCATGTGCATCTGCAGTAGCACCTTCAAATACAAACGAGTTTTGAATGTTTATTGAAGTTGAATCAACAGTGGTAGTTGTACCTTGAACAGTTAGGTTACCTGTTACAGTTAGGTCTCCAAAGTTTTCAGTAATAATTTTATTCCAAGTAACAGTATCGCCACTCTTGGATGCGATTTTAGTTTCGTTATTTGAAATGTCAAACCAAAGGTCACCGGTTGTTACTTCCGATGCCGTCGGTGTTACTGTTGAGCCAAAGACCTTAGATCCACGTTTTCCAAATTGGAATATTGCACTCTGCGTTCCTTTGGCATTCATAAAGACTGCCATGTACTATACCTCTATCAGTTATTAACTGTCTAGGACTAATCCTAGTTAAAGTTATAATACTATTTATCTTCTTTTGGAAGTGAGACACGGTTTACCATAGTCTCTTTACACTTAGAAAACTGAGATACTTCATGCTTTTTGATGTATCCAGAAAAGGCTATTTGATTACCTTTTGCAAAGTCCTCTTTTGTTTGACCTCTGTAAAGGTCATAAAAGAATTTAACAATGTTTTTACCATCAACTAGAACTGCTACCAACATACTATGGCTTCTGTTCATGTATCTTGACATAACAATTGGACCTTCGAACTTATGACGTGTGTTGACTTCACCAACATAGTCTGACTTAGAACGCAACTCACGTTCAGTATCTGACCACTTGTCATGCTCAATGTTGTTTCTGTAAACACTAGGCAAACTGCCTACTATAGGCAAACGATTATCTCTGCCGTTGATATTGATGTCTTCAGCCTTAATAAGTTCAGTAATTTTAGTTTCAAATTCACTTAACTTGCGTGTCATTGCTTTAAAAACTAAGCCTTCAAAGTAGTCAATGATTTCTTCAGCCTTAACTGTATGAGCGTCTGTGACTGTTACACGGGCCTTTTCCGGGTTATGCATTGCTTCTAGCATAAGTTTGAAGTTGGATTCAACTCCTTTTTCTCGGTTTGCTTCGTGAGATTTTACATACTTAAAGCCTTGATATTCATCAGTTGCTACTGCGTATGCAATTACTTCTTTACCTGTGTATGTTTTCATTCCGTTGCTCCTAACAATATACACATATTATAGCAAAATACAGGTATATGTCAACCTTTTTCTGCCAATTTTTCTGGTATTTTTGTGTGATTCCGGGTCAGCCTACTTGCACTAGACTGACTTTACAATACCTTTATCGTACCGTCCGGCTGTCTTTCCAGGCGTCCCACGCCATTTGTGGAACAGATACTTACTCAATTTTTTCAGATTCTGTTCCTAACTGTAACTTTTTATCTATTATACCCTTTAGGTTTTTCTTCATTTGAGATAATGTAATTATAAACATCCTCCCAATTCTTTGCAACATAGCCATTTACTTCTTTATTCATGTTATGTCCATGTTCTAGTAGTATTCCTTTAAATCCAACATCTACACCTGCTTGTAGGTTTACTGGTTTGTCTTCAATCCAATAACAACCTTTATGTTTCTTAGCAAGTCTTTCTAATGCTTCATCTTTATCAGCACCTGTGTCTAAACATATTACCTTGCTAAATGCATCTTTACCCATTAATTTTGCAAGGTTTCTTTCTCTTAATGCATGAGCATATGGATCTAAACTTAAACTAGTTAATGCAATAAAATGATATCTGTGTTGTTCATGTAACTTCTTGATGAAGTATTGTGCATCACGTAATGGTGGCAAAAATCCTATCGCGGCAGACTCATTAAATATTCTTACTAATTGATTGCCTTGCTGATGTGATAATCCATATCTATCACCTATGCTGTATTTGAATTGATATCCATCAACTAGTTTATGTCCATGTTGTTCAGCCCAAACACTAAATGCTTCTTCCCAGTCTAGAACACAACCATCTATGTCTGTTATTATATATTTTCTTTTTGCCATACTACTATTATACGTCTTTTGCAAAATAAGTCAACCTAATAATGTTTGATAAATAACTTTAGTAGGACACAGGAGGACCAGTTCATGGTCGAAGTAGGAATGGCTATATCACTAGCCAGTCAGGCGTTCAATGCCATAAAAAAATCAGTTGAAATGGGAAGAGAAGTAGAAGATATTGCGGGTTACTTTGGCAAATTTTTCGACGCAAAAGACCAAATAGCCGCCGCTACTCAATATGATAAAAATCAACCCATGGTCAAAAAACTATTCTCTGGTAATAGTGTAGAAGCACAGGCTTTGGAAATTACTGCGGCTAGACATAAGATGGCGGCATTAGAAAAAGAACTTAGGGAGTATTTACTTTACACAGGACAAGTAGGCTTCTATGAAGATATGATGAAAGAAAGACGTAACATCAGAGCCGCACGTTTAAGAGAGGCGGCTCGTAAAGCAGAATCAAAGAGACTGTGGACAGATATAATTGCTTTAGTGGTAGGTGGTACGTTAATCGCTTTTATTGTTGCTGGGACGGTAAGTCTTATTGCGAGTGCTTAATATCTCTATTTGATTTTGCAATGTGTTTCAACATACTTCTAGTGGCTTTATTAAAATGTAATAGCATCTCTTCATCACTATCAAACTTACAGTTGATTACTTGCTCTGCAATATAATATTCCTTTTGGTCCATAAGGTCAACTAGGCACCATGCCGCCTTTTCCGCATCTATTAGGTTTTCTTTATTGCCTTCTTTGATTAAAGGAGTATCAACAAAACCAAAACTGATGTTATGTATTCTAGTTTTGTTTGCCCAAGGATAATTGAAACTATTTCTTACACAAAATTCTGATAATGCTTTCTTATCATTTACATAATCACTATCGTCATCTAACAATATACCTTTAAGATATCCACTAATTGATCCTGTGTTGATTATGATTTTGTCTTTGTCTTTCCATTCCTCATAGAGAGTTTCAAGTATTTTGTTTTGTATTTGAGGATAGTATGCGTTATTGAAAAACACATCTGGGTCATAACTTAATAGTTCTTCTATTATCTTATCACCATCACGTTCAGCAATATTCCAACCATTTGATTTGGAATAACCTTTAATTTCGTGTTTTGTTGTTAGACTTAGGATTATGTCTAGTTGATGACCTATGCCACTGCTATGACCAGTAATTGCAATCTTCATTATTCAAAGTGCTTACCTAACATGCTACCAACTTTATCTCCAACAGTCTTTTCTACTTTTCTAACATCAACTATGATGTTGATTTGTTTTACATTGGAGAATGCTTGTATCATTTTTGACCAAGATTTGTTTGGAGAAGTTGGTAGCGGATCTTCTATTTCTCTATGATCCAATTTAGCATTACTGCCATCTTTGAACTCGATGATAATGCTGTCTATCATATCGACAGGTATTTCGCTAGGGAACACTTCCTTTAATAAATTTTCAAAGTCTTGATTCTTACCATGCTTTGCAACCAAGACTATCCTTACGTCATTGCTTGACATTATCTCTCCTACGTTACTTAACTACTTATCTTAAAGGTTCTCGATAGACGCCTTTGGCGGTCTACCTGGGCCTTTTTTAGGTCTAAGGTCTGGTGCAACTTCATATGCTTGTGACCTTTTCGCTTCTGCATCGCTAAGTAATGCTTTTGCATCTTCTTCTAATAAAGATGCTTGGGAGAGCAAGTTGTTTGCAACTGCTTCTGGATCATCGCCTTCTTGTACAACAGGAGCACCAGAATCAATTCTAGCAACTTCTGTTTCTGTCTTTAAAGGTGGGTTAGATTCTGTTTCAATCTTACCTAGTTCAGCATTTACTTCTTCAAGTTCAACTGATTGATTTGGTAATGGTGTTAGTTTAACCATATTGACTGGTGCTTTAACTAACTTACCTCTGGTGTGTAATGCTTCTAGCATGTTCTCACCATCAGTTAATCTTCTTCTAAAAAATACTTCACTAATGTTATTTGATTCTTGTGCTTCTTGACTGTCAACAACTGACATAATGTCATCGTGGAATTGACCTTCTAATGAATCACTAAGAATAACTAGAGCATTTTGCTCATCCTCAGGTAGTGTTCTAAATACTACTACGCAAGGCTTCTCGCCATAAACGCCTACATGTTTTGTCATCTCTGCCATTATTCTTCTCCGTCTTGGGCTGGTGTTTCTTCGCCCTCGGCTTGAGCATCAGCCGCCGCCGCTTCTTGTTGTGCTTTCACACTACTTAAAAACTGAATCAACTTATTGTATAATGCTCCAACGGCAGATAGTTCGCCGCCTCTAAAAGCACCACGTTGGCTTGCCAAGTCGATGACCTGTGCAATCTGATCCAATTCTTGAAGTGATAAAGTTTCTATCGCTTCTTGTGGTTGGTCAGTGAATGTTTCGCTAACTGCTTCTTCACTAGACACTTCGTTGTTTGTTTCGTCTGTCATTTTTACTTTCTCCAATTAAAGTAGTTTTTAATTACTACATTATTTAGTGAAAGGTAAAATTTAGATTGGAAAAAATGGCACTATTTGAATTCAACTGTGCCTAAGAATTCGCCATTCTCACTTAAGGTTGCACCTGTAACATGCCCACCTTTACCAGCACCAGTATCAATCCAAACAACTTTACCACCAGACTTGCTGTCGTGAATAGTAACTTTATTATGCTCATCATCAAAAGCAGGAACTTCAGTTAATGGAGTTCTATCATGTCCAACAATAACAGTCTTACCTGAAGGAACTGCATCAGCCCAGTCATATGTTCTAGCAGGATAGTCTTGCCCATTGTATTCAACAGTAGGTTTGCTCTTGTCTATCTCACCATACAAGTATGCTCTTTTGGCTTGCTTTGAATCTGTGTCACCATCCCAAAAAGAACTTGTAAAAGCGGCATGAGTCATGTAAGTGTCACCAATGTTGATGTAGTTTTGCATCTGCTCATACAAGAACATAAAGTTTTCTTTTACAGAATCATCGCTTTCTAAATCTTTAATTGTAGCAACCATACCATGAGAAACAATTACATCATTACCTTTAAGGTATCTGTAAATTTTGTTATCGTGATTACCTTCAATGAACTTTGCATCCATTGTCACAGCGATTGTTCTCGCCAAATGGATTGTGCTTTTGGCATGTGGACCGTAGTCAACAATATCACCTACACTTATAATAGTCAGGTCATTCTCTTTTGCGTACAATACGGCATCCATGAACAACTTGTATTCATTGTGTATATCGCCTAAAACCAAGTATTTCATCGTTACCGTATTCCTAATTTATATGTATATTATAGGGCCTTTGAGCCCAAAAGTCAACCATTTTTTCTGGTAATTTAGTAGGTTTCTAGTGTGCCTTCACGTACTAAATCACATGATACACAATGCGGACCACCTGCTAAAGTCCTCATATGACGCATTTTGACGGGCACAGGGGTGATATTATGCTGTTCCATAGCCTTCATTAGCGGTATTTCCTCACTAGGAACTAGTACATGTTGCGGGTCTATGCTTAATACATTCATACCAATCCAACTACTTGCTGGAGCATAGTCTTCTAAACATGGCTGTCCAACACACATTTCTTCTGTGTACCATATTTTATCCCATGTTTTGAATATTTCAGGCACTTTATCTTCGTCTACTCTACTTGCATTTAGCACTACAAGTCCAGGACGTAAGGGCATTATTGTACTGTCTACATGAGCCCAACTGTATAAATCGTGCATCATATGAACTCTAAATGAGTCTCCGAGTGTGTTTTGTAGCCATTTAGCACCCTGTTCGTTGCCTGTATTAGATATCAAATACAGTATATCATACCCACATCTAATTAAATTAGCAGGGTCTAGTATGGGTTCATTATTGTTTACACTTGGGTCTCTGCCCGGTTGTATTTTATACAAATCAGTTTGTAACATAGGCTTTGGCATAGGTAACCATTTGGCTCCTTCCATGCTCTTTTGTTTGAACAATTTATTAAACATGAATGTTTCATGGTATCTTGCTCTAAGACTCATTGCTCCTTCGATTATAGTATCGCCTATCACAGTTACACTATCACGTGGGCAATATGCTTCATATTGTTGTGACTCCCATAAACCATTTGATACCTTGCTAGTGAAGTCTATGACGCTCAAATCGGGCCTATGTACCTTAACACCAAAGTCTTCTAGTACACCAACAAGTCCTTCTAAGTCTTCTTCTGCTTCTGAATATACATGCTCAGGATATTTTCCTTTTGGCATAGCCTCATATTCTTCAATGCTTAGGTTAGCATAGTTTGTTGCATGATGACTAAGGTCATGCTCTGGTATGTTGGCGCCTTCGGCTGTGCCTATTATAATTTCTTTTAGGGGGTCCCATTCATTGCATGACCAAACACTCATATATCAACTCCAAATATATCAAAGTCTGGTTTAGGATCTGCTAAGTCAATAACTGAATCCCAATCCTTTTTGATTATATCATATAGTTTAGGGAATGTGTTTATAAAATTTTGTTCCCTATACTTGTCCATTCTTTTCATCCATTTAATCCATTCTATAAATGCATTTGGATATTGGACATCTATATTTAAGTAACCTATGACTTCTGGCATGGTTAGATGTGAACTGATTTGAGTTTTGTATTCATTTGGTAAGTTCTTTATGCTCATATAAGATGGTATGTCTACCATAGAGTTATATGGATACTCACCAAATCTTTCTTTGTGCCATTCATATATTTCTGTTGTATCACATACATTGGTAATACTTGTAGTCATGTTGCCTACTATTCTTGTGGGAATACCTAAATCCATATTTTGTAAATTATCTAATGTTGATTCTAATGTACTCCACTTGCCGGGCCATCTTAGATATTCAAACTTGTCTTTAATGCCATCAATACTACAACTTATTTCTATGCTTTTAAATTCTTTCCATGCTCGTTGTAAACGTTCTGTGGGTGTGTTGGTTGCATTGGTATTGTAATACAATGTAATATCTTTACTTCTACCTGTATCAACTAGATGTTCTAGTAATTCAAATTGTGTAATGTTTAATAAAGGTTCACCGCCAAAGAACTCTAAGTGTTTTACATTGTCGCAAATAGGTGCATAGTCTATCATGTTGACATGCTCTGGTTTGTCCTTTGCTATGTATTGTCCTCTATTGTTATATTCTTTAAGGTATGTAGCACCTTCTTTATCAAACTGATTACTGTCATGAGCACCACAACTTCTACATGCTAGGTTACATACATTACTAGACTTGAATGTAATAGATACAGGACCATCATACCATTTGCCAGTAACAATTAAATCTTGATATGCATTAGGTTGATACTGTAATAAACGTTGTCTTAAACTGCTTTTGCCAGCCGCTTCTTCAAACCAACACCTATTGCAAGTCTCTGGCTGTTCGTTGTTTATAAATTGTTGTCTAAGATTGTTTAGTTCTTCACTATGCCATTTCATTTTGGCATCTAGTTGTGGCTGTTTTATATCCAGAGCACCATAGGCACAAGGACTATTCTTGTGTCTTACTTCTGGTCTTGTGGATATAAACGGTGCAATACAAAAATTGCTAGGTATTTCCTTAGGTATTTTCAAAGTCATCAACAATATTTATCTTGTCGATGCTTGGTGCGTCTGGTTCTTTCGGAGTATAGTTTCTTAATACCATTGCGATATCTTCCGTACTCTCAAAATAAATTAACCAGGATTTGTCCATATCTTGTTTGATTACACAAAATTGTCCCATTGAATTCTCTTCTAGGAACTCAACAACATCAAAGTCATAAGTCTTAAACTTGTTGCCAATCATGTTAGCAATCTTATCTGTACCTTTGAGCAGTAGGAACTCGTCCTGTGTTAGCCTATTGAATCTTGAAATCATATACTAATCCACCATATGAGGAATGCAAACACCAAAATGTATGGTGCAAACTTCCAACCAATTCTAACAGATCCTGCAATAACACTGAGCACAACACCAATGCAAAATCCTGTAATTATTAATGGAACTATGACGTCCCACATCATTTGTAAATCATTCATATAGACTTTCCTATTAACAACATCATTAAGCCTACACCAATTAACATTGCAATTTGAATAACTGACATTATTGCCACTTGATTCATAGGATGTACTTTATCAATAGACCCTAATTGTTCTGCTTGTTCAGACTTAATTTTATCATATTCTTTCATTAATCATTCCTCTCATAAGGTACAGTTATACCAAAAGGTGCTTCAGGAACTCTGCCTCCGTAACCACCACCATGCACAATAAACATTGTATCACAGTATGTTTCGTCGCCCCAACTATCCCAAGGATAACCATCTGTAAACATGATGAACTTCTTAGGCACAATACCTTCTTCTTTAAAGTATTCCCAACATACTTCAAAGTCAGTACCGCCGCCGCCTTCAAGTTCATACTCCATAAACTCTTCCATGTTGTGTTCTGTAAACACTTGCGGATTATGAACCGCAGTATCAAAACAGAACAAGTGTATTCTAAAGTCGCTGTATTGATCCATACAACCTTTTACTTCACTAAGGATATCTCTACCCATTTCATCTGTCATAGAACCTGAAGTATCCATTGCCATTGCAATGTCAATAGTTTGCTCTCGCTCTAATCCTGGAAGCCATACACCTGTGTCACTGCCTTTACGTGAAGGTGTTTGATAACTGTAGTCACTTCTAACTACACTTTGAATCTGTTGTGGTAGCAATTCTCTCCAAGTCAATTGTGGATTAACCAAACCATCAACAAGTTTCTTAACACCATTAGGTAATTTTTCATTACCAGCCGCCTTAGCCGCCTGCATGGTTGCGTTCTTGAACTGCTCTTTTATCTGACGTTTTTCTTCTTTGGTATATTGCATAGGACCAGACTTACCGTCGTCATCAACATTACCATTGGCACCTTGTGCGCCTTCGTCATCTTCTGATTCGTCCATATCCAAGTGTACATCTAGTGTAGACATTTCAATGATACGACCTTCTTCTTCTGCCTGCTTGAACAAGTCATCGTAAACTTCTTCTGAAGTCCAACGTTGGTATTTGTAATCAAAACAAATATCAACAAGTTTAATTTGGGAACCAACATTACCTTCTACCAAGTCCATGTTTACAACATAGTCATTAGCAATGTTCCAAAGTAAAGGATTCTTATCACCACGTCTGCTGAAGTGGTCATATACACAATGCTCAACTTCATGTCCCCAAAGAAAAACTAGTTCGTCATTGCTAAGAGCATCAACGAAGTTACGATTGTAGTAAAAGTATTTGCCATCAGTTGCGGCAGTTGGACACCAGTCTGTTGCGTCCTTCATATCTAAACGACAAGCCAAGTTGCCGTAGAAAGGACAATGCAACAACATGCTGATTCTAGCCGCAATCAAACGATCCTCAATTTCTTTTTGAGTCTTCGTAGTTTCTGGGATAGCCTCTAATGCCTTATGAGCAGTATCGCTAGGTGTACCGCTTATCTTAGGTTGTTTTGCTTCTAAAGTGTCCAATTAAAACTCCTACGTTTTACTATTTATACTATGTATTATAGGTTCTTTTGGTGTGAAAGTCAACCTTTTTTTCCGGAAATATAAAAGAAAAACCCCTCCCGGAGGAGGGGTAAAACCAATCGCTGTTTGTAGGAGTAACGATGTAGGATACAGCAACGGTTTTAAACTTAAGAACTAGGGAAGAGATACTTCCAATAACGTTCTTTAAACTCCTTCTTGCCTTGCAATTTACGAGGCTTGATGTCTATGTCATGGTCACTTAGGACTGTTTTAGCACTAAAGATAACCAACTCAGGCTCAAAGTTTGCCATAATAAAGTCAAAGAAGTAATCAACACCTTTGTCAAATAACTTCTCGTCTTTGCTAGACAAGTCAGCCAACTCATAACATAAGCCAATTGCAAATGAATACTGAGCAGACTTTTCTTTGATATCTAACTGCTTGACTTGACCATTAAGAACATCTTCTGGATTAGGAAGTTTACTAGCAATCTTTCTGTGTTCACAGAACTTAATAGCCATTCCTTCACCAATAGCACCGGCAATCTCTGCCTTTTGCTCAAAGTCAGAAGCAGTATCGAACCCTTCTGTGTTTAGAATCTCGCTCACAAAGTTCCACGAACGAGGTGTAGCAAATGATTGACTTGATGTCTTAGGATCAAAGTCAAACAAATCTGCTTTTGAATAAGTTAAGTAACCAATAACATCTTGGTGGACTTTGTTTTCAGTGGCCCAAATAGACCAATCTTCAAAGTTCACATCCATGTTAATGTGTCTGAACCTGTTTGCCAAAGGACTTGGCATCCTGTATGTAACACCACGGTCTGTCTCACGGTTACCCGCCGCAACAATTTTAACATTGCTAGGTAATCTGTATTGACCAATCTTACCATTAAGAACTAATTGATAAGCCGCCGCCTGTACACTTGGAGGTGCAGAGTTAAGTTCATCCAAAAACAATACAATAGTATCGTAGTCATCAGCCTGTTCTTGCGTTGGCAAGTCAACTGCTGGAGCCCACTCCATTTGATTTGTTTCTGGATTACGGAACGGATAACCTCTAAGGTCAGTTGGTTCCATTAATGCAAGACGCATATCAATCATGTATGCGTTGCCTAGTTCACCACTGTCAACAATTTGTTGAATGAGGTCCGATTTTCCTATCCCAGGTGCTCCCCAAAGGAAGATAGGACGACTAGCCTTCATTGCTCGAAGAACAATTGGCTTTGTCTCACTGGGTCTTACTTGTAATGTTTCCATAAGTTACTCCTTTATCTTTAACCTACATATACTATTATACTTCTTTAGAGGCAGAAGTCAACCTTTTTTTCCTATTTTTACAAAAATTTTCTGTAAATCTTTGTGTAATTTCTCTAATTCTATCCTATCAAAACCCATGTATGCGTCAAACATAGCCAGTTCGATTGCTTTGATGTATTCGAAACACTTGGCTTTCATGGTTTCAATCTTAATCATGTTCTGTGCAATCTCTTCAGGATCTATATCCATATCACCTATATTGATAGTTTCTGTATGCACAGGCTGTAAATGAAACATGTCTTGGTCTTCTCCCAATGAGAATCTTAATTCTAACTTGTCTGACATGTATTTTGAAAGTTCTTCTTGCTGGTCTTCTGACATGTTATCAAAAGCATCATTAATGAGTTCACCCAATATGGACGGAACCTTATCGGGTGATTTCTCGTTTTTTCCAAATAATGGAACGACGTTATCTTTTTTGTCGTCTTCTGACATTACCAAACTCTTAATCTAAGAACAATTGATGAACCAATTCTTGGTTGATGTGGTCTTTCAACTGTAACAGTTTGACCATTAACCTTACCAGTTATATTGTAACCAGTAATAATTGTTTCGTGGAAAGTATTCCTGTGGTAAGTAGTTACTTCTTCACAAGATGTTTTTGGTGCTTTCTTCAAAGAAATGTCATTACCAATCTTGTTTCCGATTAAACCAAACAGTATCTTGGCGGCATCACTACCGTTACCAATCTCATCTGCTATTGCTACACCTACTCCTGCACCAATCAATCCGCCAGTAGAACCAAATCCACCGTCTACAACTTTCTCTAAAAGTCCTTCGGAATTACGTTGGTATCTGTAACAAACAGTTTCAGTATGAGGTACATCTTCATATTTTTGAACAGTTTTGTAAACTGGATTAACATCATCAACAATCATTTCGATTTGTTGAGCCTGAATATCAGTTGCAATAAACAAAGTTGCTACTGCTACTGCTGAACTTAATGCTAGTTTTTTCATAAATATACTCCTTTTTTAGCAATTATTAGTATATTATACATGGATTTGGCTAATAGTCAACCTTTTTTTACCACTTTTTTTGGTAAATTTTGGTACCTGAGGACGGACTCGAACCGTCATGTCCTATACGGACGAGGGATTTTAAGTCCCTTGTGTCTACCAATTCCACCACTCAGGCTTTAAATTGTTTGATAAGACCCCGCTTTCCTTATTGTAGGATTAACGCACTTCACGACAGATACTCTTATGCCGTCTTATCTTGCCCTTTACTTTACCCTCTTCTGATTGGCCCGCTTGGCAGGACTCGAACCTGCAACCCTCGGCTTAGAAGGCCGATGTTCTATCCATTGAACTACAAGCGGTTATGCAATTAAATAGATCCCCCAAAACATAACAATAGTATTAAAAACTATTAATGCTAGAACCCATAAAATTATATTATGCAATTTCATTGCTATACTCCGCCAGTAATTTTGTTTGAAGCCTACGTGCTTCTTTTTCCCAAGGCTGGCGCCAGTAATCCAAATCACCTACATATTTGTTAGACTTCCATTTGGTCATCATTGGATCTAATTCGTTACGAGAGAATTGCTTTACATGTACCATTTCATGTGCAAGATTCAACAACCAATTGCTATACAATGCAATATCCAATATATAACTACGGTTGTCTATATACTCACACAAACCTTCGGTGCCCCATTCGCCTACATCAATTCTGTGATGTATTCGAACTAAAATGTTATTCCTAAGACGAGAAATGCCTAGTTGTTTTGCATAGTATTTGACTGCTAATACAGTCATGGCTTGCAACCCAACATCGACATTTCCGCCTTTAGGTCCTGTTACTGAAACAAGCATTAAGAAGTTTCTACAAAGTCAGGAACTTCGTTGCCATTTGCAAACAGCAACAACTCTTGAGCAACACGGGCCGCCTGATCTCTAGTGATAGAGATTGATTGGAAACTACCTCGGTCATGCACGGTAAGTTGTAGCATAGTGCCACGGTCCTGTCCTCCAAAGAATCGTGTTTGGGTGATTTCAGTTGTTGGGATAGTGCGTAATTCAGTAGCCATCTTTGACTTCCTTATTTGCTTAAAAGTGTTACTATTATAGCATCTCCGCCCGGTAAGTCAACTTTTATTTTAATTTTCTTTCCGTTCTAAATCAAGCACTTACAAATTTTAGTCAAAAAAAAGCACTCCGAAGAGTGCTTTTTCATGTATTCAATTACTTATTATGTTAAGAACTGATACTCTAATGTGGCTACACATACACCTGCTGTAGGTGTACTTGCAGTTGAACCATTACTCTGTTTGAACGAAACAGTAACCGTTGCACCACCGGCGATTGCTTCAGCACCTAAGTCTACAATGTAAACACCTGTGGTAGTTGGATCGTTCTGAGCCACTCCCATCAAGTCATTTGTACCATCGTTTACTAAGATACCATCTACACTACCACCGCTAAATGCTGTTGATACTTTAATAGTAAGTTTACTACCAACGTATGTTCTTCCACTCGTATTAGGCATAGTACCTAATGAGAAAGAACTATCCGAACTATTTGCTGTAAATGTTGCTCTAAGAACAGTATCATCTACCGCCGCTACTTGCGAATCAACGTATGCTTTAACTGATTGCTGAGTTGGAACAAGTGAAGCACTATTGCTACCCATTGCATCTTCATCAACAAATCCTGTTATAGTGATTGCACCGTCACTTAAACTTGCGTATGTAATAGTACCTGCTTTAAGGTTAGCATCTGTAAGTGATAAATCACCTGTGCTGGCCCCTGTTGCAGTTGTTGTAGCAAGTTGGAATTGGTCAGCACTTTCGTCCCAACCCATAAACACGTTAGTATCATTACCACGTTCGATAATAATACCTGCGTCACCACTTGCTGAACCTGTAGTACCTGTACCAAGTTCAATCAGTTTATCTTCAACAGTCATGTTAGTTGAAGAAACTGTAGTTGTTGTACCATTAACAGTTAAGTTACCAGAAAGTGTTAAGTCAGCCGCCGCAATAGTAGTTGCACCACTTATTGCACCACTGCTTACACTGAATGTTCCATCAGTAAGTGTTGTTGCACTAACACTTGTTAGTCCACTTACTGTACTTGGTAATCCAATTTGAATCTGGTTGTCACTAACAGTAGTTTCAATTTCATTCGCTGTACCTACAAAGTTCAATGTGTCAGTACCTAATGTTACTGTATCATCTGAACCACTGTCTGCACCAACAGTCAACTGAGTACTAATAGAGGCTGTACCAGCCGCTGTTAATCTACCAGTTGCATCTACTGTGAATGTTGGTATTGCTGTTGCACTACCATATGAACCTGCTGAAACGGCTGTATTATCCAAGTCAATAGATATATTATTGTTTGATACTGTTGTTGTAATTCCAGTGTCACCTGCAAATGTTAGTGTTTCACCACCACTTACTGTGTCATTAGAACCACTGTCAGCGGCTATTGTAAAGCCTGTGCTGACTGAAGCAGTATCTACTTGAGTAATTCTACCATGATTATCAACTGTTAAAACAGGAATAGACGTTGCACTACCAAACGACCCTGGAGTCGTTGAAGCATTACCACTGCCCATTGTTGTTGCCATTGTTGCAGTAATTGTAGCAGTATCACCAGCATCTTGGAAAGTTGCTGAACCTGTTACATCACCACTTAATGCTACTGTGACTGCACTTGATAAACCAGCGGCGTCTGTTGCCAAACTTGCTGTACCTGTTAAGTCACCAGTTACATCTGCTGTAACTGTACCAAAAGATACGTTATCTGTTGTACCAACTGCCTGTCCAATACTAATTGCACCACCTGAGAACCCAACACCAGTCCCTGCTGATAAATGAGCTCTAACTTCTGCCGCACTAGGTCCAGTATATGTTAATACACCTGATGTACTATTATATGCTAGTGAACCATCGCCACCTGAATCAGTTACACTTATAGCACCTCTGGCTCTTGCAGTGGTGTGATAAAGGTTACTTGAACCTTCACTTAATGCATCTGTATCATGGTTAGCAATACTACTAACTGTTCCTGTGACAGCACCTGTGACAGCACCTTCAAATCTATCTGCAACTATGTTTTCAGAACCAAAGTCCCATTTACTTGTTGCCGCTTTATAAAGGATCTGTTTAATTGTACCGTTTGCGTTTGCTTCAAAACCAGCATCGGTGTTTGCACCGGCACTATTGACTCTGAATATGGCATCTGCTGTTTCAACTGTTGTTGAATTAACTGTTGTCTGTGTACCCTGAACTGTTAAGTTTCCTGTGATAATTGCATCACCACTTACACTTACCGTTGCCGCTGTTATGTCGTCTGATAAGAAACTACCTGTAACACTTAAATTGTTTCCAACTGTTACGTCATTAGGTAATCCAATAGTGATTGTGTTATCGCTTACTGTTGTTTCAATTTCATTACTTGTACCTGCAAAATTTAATGTGTCAGTACCAACTGTAACAGTATCGTCAGACCCACTGTCTGCACCAATTGTTAAAGTTGAACTAGTTGTTGCTGTAGTTACACTTGTTATCAAGCCTTTTGCATTTACTGTGATTACTGGTATAGCACTACTACTACCATAACTTCCTGCACTTACGCCTGAAGCCGCTAGTGTTAATCCAGTTGCCAAGTTTGCACTACCATCAAATGATCCTGAACCAGTTGCGTCGCCGGTAAAGGATAATGTTCTGGCAGTTGTCAATGTATCAGCAGAACCAGTTACGTCACCAGTTAAGTTACCAGTGATTGTACCTGAAGCATTAATAGTTGTAAATGTACCAGCCGCCGCTGAGTTGGCACCAATGACTGCGCCGTCAATGGCTCCACCATCAATGTTTACTGAGTTTGCCGCTTGTGTTGAAATTGTTCCTAGTCCAAGAGTTGTTCTAGCCGCACTAGCATCAGCACTACCTAATAAAGATATGCCTGTTGCTGTTATATCTGTAGCACCAAATGTGTTTGCACCGGTTGTGTAAAGGACTTTATCAGCGGCTACAGACGTTAGTCCTGTACCACCTTTAGTAACTCCAATTGCCGTACCAGCCCAAGTTCCTGCTTGGACTGTTGCAAATTCAACATCTTCTAATGCTGAACCGCTGTCTTTAAATTGGAATTTGTTATTGGAACCATCGTAAACTACGAAGCCTCCACCTTTACCCATTTGAATATCACCGGCTACACCTTTGATCCCAAAGTTTTTTATATTTGCCATTCTGTTACTCCTATAGGATTTCTTCTCTTCTAATTAGAAATGTAAAAAAAACGTTTTCTACTGTGATATTTATCTTATTTTTGTGGATAGACAGGCTTATACATAAGTTACACTGACTGTGACATCGCCTAGTGTAGCACTACGGTGTGAGAACTTTGCTCTTATGTTTAAGTCGTTGGAACTACTTGAAGGATAAACATAATCTGGATTGGTAAAGTATGTACCACTGGATGAAAGGTCACTTAGGTCACCAGTCATATAAGCATCTATATCTGTTTGGTCACCAATATCTACTGTAGGTGCAACGTTGCCTGAGTAATTAGTTACAGGATTTGTAACATTAACACTTACTTCTATAATTCTTGCACCAGGAGATACATTTCCTAGTGTCACAGTTTCAACTCCACCAAAGCCTCCACCCGGAGTATCAAATGTGTGCGTCAATGTTTGTGCATCTGTATTAGCACTATCTTGGTTACCAAGTTCACTCCATGCACTTCCATCATACAAATACAATGCCCACTCGCCATCGCCAGCATCAGTAACATAAGCAAGGTCTCCTGCTTGTGGACTTAATGCATCTCTGGCTGATATGTTTGCAACAATGGTTGTACCTGAACTTTTAACACCATGTTCAATATAAAGTCCTAAAGGAAATTGTCCATTGTGTACACTTGTAATACCAAAGTCTGTACTAGGTGTTCCTGTTTTATCTTCTAAGTCAATAGGTCCACCATCTGTTCTAGTAAGTTGTAAATATTTTCCTGTACTAGCACTTGTACTTAATGGTAGTCCAGTTACACTAGCATCTCCACCAAAAGGAATATTACTGTTTGAGTCATTGGTTACATTAGTAATAGTAACTGCATTACCATTTGCTTCTGTAAGTCTTATTCTACCGTCACCTAATATTTCTGAAGTTAAATTTGGAATGTTTAATGCATCTATAGTATCTTTTATATCTGTATTGTTTGCAATACCGGCACCATATTGTGCATTACCACTAGGACTACTGCTTACATTTGCAAGAAATACACCACTACCACTGCTTATGTTTGCACTAAAAGGTATATAACCACCTAGTAATCCATAGTTGTAGTCACTAGTATCTGAAGTTACAGTTGTGGGTACAGAGGCTTCACTGGCTGTTACAAATGTATTTGCTGTAGCATTTATATCTGTAACTGCATTCGCTATACTTGTACCTGTGCTTAATGTAACATTAGTACCATTTACTTCTAACACATTGTTTTGTGTAGTTGTACCATTGGATACATTACCTGTTGCTGTACTGCTTATTGAATCTTTTAATTTTAAAAATAATATTTTGCCTGTGTCAGTTGTAGTTAAGTCTCCATCTGTGTCAGCATATATAAAGTCTCCAGCATTGCCAGGTAGTGCTGGATTGAAATCTATAATTTGATTTTGTGGTTTTATTTTAAATTGATTTGGACCTGGTCCTGTATAACTCACAACACCAATTGTTCTACTAATTGTACTTGCATTTGCTTTTTCTAAAGAGCCTGCACTAGTTATTGCTACAACATCTCCTTTAGAAAAAGTATGTGATGTTTTTGTAAATCTAAAATGTTCTGCTGGATTTAAGTATTCAAATCTACTTACTATGTTTGGATAAAAATCTGTACTAACTAAACTTGCTGGTAAAGGATCTATCATAGGTTTACCTTCATTGTTTATGGTAAACAATACACCTGTACCTGGTACTGCAAATATAGGAGAACCTGTACTGCTTCTAAATGCATTATACCTATCTACGTCTTCTGCAATTACTGTAACAGATGTTGTGCTTTTACTTGTTACACTTACAATTTGTAAACACTTTCCATCTTGTGAACCTGCAATCCAATCACCAACACTTACATCCATACCATTATACTTTCTGCTCTCCCTTGTTTTATGAGAGCCATGTGCATATTCTGTTACAGTAAATGTAATTGTATATTGATAAGGTTTTGCTGAACCACCGCCACTCCACCAAGGATCACCTTCACCATCATTGTGAGTCCAGTTTTTATGTCCAGTCGCTGAAGTAAAAGATATTTGTAATACCTTTGCTGGCTTGTAAACGTCTAATGTTGAATCAGCACTTTTGTTGTAAATAGTATCAGCCATTTATTATGACCCCATCGTAAAGTATATCCAGGCATGAGATGATTGTCCAAAACCACTACTTGATCCTGTTTCACTTCTAGTTAATGATAGTGTTAAGTTCGCACTTCCTAATGTTCCGTGTGGTGAACCACCACCTGCTAATTTTAAAGTAGTATTGTTTGTACTTGCACTCTGCCCTTTTATCAAATACTCCGATGTGGACTGACTGAAGCCATATGCTGTTATGGCTAATGGAGGATAGTTATAGTTGCCTCCGAAGTCTACTATGACTTCACAACTGTTTGAAGCCGCATTGTTTATAGTAACATTTCCAATGTTTGTACTCTTATCACTATAACCACCTGAGCCCTGTGTTGTGTCTATTGCCCCTGCAGATGTGTAGTACAGTTTAAAGTATTCGTAACTTGTACCACTACCACCGCCACCGCCGCCTGATATATTGACATTTGCGGCACTTGTAATTCTACCTTGTGCGTCTATTGTAAGTTGTACACTCTTAGTTGCACTACCGTATGTTCCTGCTGTAACAGATGTATCTGCTAGATTAACTGTAGCACTACCACTAGAAGCACCACCACTTAATCCTGTTCCTGCAACTACGTCTGTAATATCTCCTGAACCGCCTCCACTTTGGTCAACCCAACTTAATGCACCACTACCATCTGTTTTAAGTACTTGGTCAGCATTACCATCATTGTCTGGTAATGTTAATACATAGTTTGCACCTGCACTATGTGGAGGTCCTTGTATTACTATACCATGTGAATTATTTTCACAGTTAAGTTGGAAACGTCCTGCACCATTACCGCCATTGCCTGATTGTCCTTTGAATATTACTCTACCTGTGCCATGTGGTGATAATTCTATATTACCATTACTTGCACTTGTTATATCTTGTCCATTAACATCTAAAGATCCACCTAGTTGTGGAGTTGTATCTGAAACAATGTCTGTACTTCCTAATATACTTGTTAAGTCTACATTACCTGATTGTCCTGATAAACTAATTACATTGCCTGATATTGTTAAATCTTGTGCGTCAGTGTTTACACTTGTATTTGCTGGTGTAAATGTTAGTACACCTGTACCACTGTTGTATGACAATGATCCATTTCCACTTGGATCTAAAGTTGTAACACTTACGTCATTTAGTCCGGCACCTTGAGCACCTGTTGAACCTGTAGCACCCTGTGGTCCTTTAATATTTCCTACATCCTGTGTTGAACTGTTTGAATAGTTAAGTACTAAATTAGCACCACCAACTAAACTAACACTTGTTATACCAACACCGTCTGTACCATTACTACCTGCGGCTCCTGTTGAACCTGTAGGTCCTACAACATTACCTGTTACATTTATTGTGCTACTGTCACTCATTGTGAGTACTAATGAGTTACCACTTATTGTACCACTTGATACACTTACTCCGTCTGTTCCGTTTGTACCTGCATTACCCTGTGGTCCTTGAGGACCTGTAGCACCTAAGCCACTAAGGTCAAGTGTAGTACCATCGTAGGTTAAGTCACTACCACTTAATGCTATGGTAGGTCTATTTTGTACATCAGTATGATTACCTGTGAATGCTACTGTTGACAGTTGTGTATTACTATTGTTTAAAGCATTGGCAACTTCTGCCAAACTATCTAAGTTGACATTTGCTCCGCCTTTTAATAATGTTACTTGATTGTCAACGTATGCTACTACATTTGTGTTTGCAGTATTAACGTATGTTTGCATGTTTGTATTAGCATTATCTACATACGCCTTTAAATTTGTATTAGCAGTAGTGATGTCACTGTCTTGTGCATAATTGTTTGTAGTTAAATATGAAGCAACGTTGCTATCACCATAGTTACCTGCAACACTACCAAGCAATGATGTTAAGTCTACATTACCTGTTTGCCCTGTTAGGCTTATTACATTACCACTAATTGTTATGTCTTGTGCATCAGTGTTGTCCATTAATACACTTAAATCTACTGTATTGCCACCACTGATTGTTAATTGTTTATTACCTGAGTTCCAACTTAAACTCTGTGTAACTGTTTGCACGTTAGCAGGTGCAAAAGTAAATACACCTGATGAATTGTTGTATGATAAACTTCCGTTACCACTTGGCGAATCTGTAGTTACACTTAAATCTGTTAAGGATATTCCGCCGCCTCCGCCGCCAGTTAAATCTGAGGATGGTGCCCAACTGCTACCATTATATTTTAGTACCTGTCCACTACTTGCACCTGCTGTACTAACATCTGATAAATCATTTAAGGCACTAGTTATGCCTGTATTAGTTATTGTTAATGTGTCTGGATCTGATGCTACTACATTTATACCTGATCCACCTGTAATGGTTAATGTATCTGTTGGACTGTCTGCGGCTATTGTGCTTGAACCGTCTGATATAACTTTAAATGCTCTAGTTACTACTTGACTTGCATCTAAACCTATTGTAATTCTTTTGTTTGTAGTATCCGGAGTAACAGTAATATTGCCGTCTCCTCTGATATCTACGTTACCATCTTCTTGTACATAACTTGTACTTCCGTTTGTTACTCTAACATTTGCCAGTAGTCCACTTACGTTTGCAGTATCTACATTTGCTATTAAGGCATCTACCTGTGCTGTTGAATAAACTGCATTGGATAGAGCAAAGTTAGCCGCTGGTATTGAGCCTAAGTTCTGTGCATTTACGGCTACGTCTGCCGTACCTCTAAAGTATGTACTGAATACTTGACTAAATTTATTTGAACTATTACCTAAACTGTATAGGTCATTTAATGCAGGAGCATTGTTTCCTGTTGTTACCATTGCCTGTGCCACGTGGGCATTGAATGTAACACTATCTAACTTGCTTGTGATATCTGTATTATTAACAAATGTTAAATTACCAGCACCATCTGTTTGTAGTATTTGGCTTGCAGTTCCGTCTGCTGTTGGAAACGTTACGTTGCCACCTGCTATTGAAAAATTTGTTGTTACTAAATTGTTTGCTGTTACTGTTCCATTAGACATGCTAACATTGTTATTAGCACCTACAAATGTAAGTGTTGTACCATCATATAGTAAATTGTCGCTACCATTTAGTACATTACCATTTGCATCAAATACAGCAATCGTATTTGCGTTAGCAGAACCTAAGGAAACTGTGCCTGAACCTACTACTGCATCTATAAAAATAACATTGTCATTTAAACTTATTGTAGTATTAGCACCAGATTGTAACTTGTAAAACTCTAAATACTGACTATCGTTTTGTTTATAAAGACCAACACCCTGTGAACCTATATTTCTACCTAGTCCAGTTACGGAAGTATTGGCTTGAACCGCACTGGTTTCGTTCTTAAATGAACCTGTGACTGCATCATAAACAAGTATCTGGTTATCAGTAATATTTGTTAAATTAAATTGTATGTTGTCGTTTGAGCCGATTGCCATAAGTATAAATCCTACTAACTATATAGCAGTATTTATCACTTTACACGATTTTTTGGCTTATGCAGACAGTCGGATATAATTTATAGAGCCATAATCTGAAATGTATGTGCTACCTAAGTAACTTCTATCCATCTTAACTCTTAAATATGTGAAGTTTCCTGTAAGTGTATATGCTTCTACACCAGTAAAACCTGTTGTGCCACTTGTAGGAAATTGTTTGTAACCACCACCAGCGGCATTTAATCCACCTGAAATCTGAATGTCAAACCAATCGCTTTCAGTTGGAGTTAATGCTAAAGAACCTTGAACTGTTACTCTGCCTTTAAAAGCATTGTAAGATATAGCAATAGTTTGTATGCCGTCTGTGTATCCGTAATAACTGTCGCCTTCTACCTTGCTAGTAGTAACGTTAAGTGTTGAGCCTGTTGAGCTCTGCATCAATATGCTTTTTCTATTAATGGTCATACATGTATTTATCTGTTATTAAGATTTTCAATGACTATAACTTCGGTTACATTTTTAATAGCATGTGGATATTTCAGTTTCATATACATTGCAACCTCTTTGACATCTGCTTTATCTAAGTAAACATTGCAATAATTTTTAACACACTTCTCTTCTCCAACTATATCTTCTACAAAGTTTTGTAGTTTGATTATGTACTTCTGTCGTTTTAAATAGTCTCTAGGATTTGACCAAGAATATCTACTAAGTCTTCCTGCATTATAATTGGGAACTGGGTCTGAATGTGTGTATGGATTAAATGTAATCTTTGCATTGTAGTCAGTGTAATACAATCTATCTCTTATAACCTTTTGTTCGTAAGCAAACTTATCTATACTGGCTACTGTTTGCAATGCTGTAATATGTTCTTTACTTATAGGACCCATTACTTGGTCAACCATGTCACCATTGTCTTTCAAGAACATTGTGAGATATTTCTTTTTAGTGAAGTATGCATGTCTTGTAAAAGAGTTTACAAACTTAGTGTTCCATACTCTTTCTAATTTTTCATCATCACTTTCACCTGGTGCATTATCTCCATGATAAGAAAACCATTTATATAATGACCTATTATCATCACTAAATTCAACTGAATTTGATTTTAGTCTTGCCTTATAAGGATACATGGAATACCATTCCTTTAATGATCCTTTTAGTTCAATACCTTTTACATCAGATTTTCGTAATATCTCCAAAGTCCAACTCCTCATCTTTTCGTTTAACTAAAATTTGCACGTTTCTTAAATCTTCAAATAGTATTTTCTTACTTAATGGTTTCTTCAAGTCGCTTTCAAATAATCTTTTTAAAGGTCTAGCACCCATTGTAGGTTCATAACCTTCTTTAACAAAGTATTCAATAGTATCATTATCTAATTCAAGTACAATGTTTTTGTCTTTTAATTGTGCATTTGTTTCATCTACAATTCTGTGTACAATTTTTTCTATTACATCTGTACTTAATTTGCTGAATCTAATTACACTATCGATTCTATTTCTAAACTCTGGAGTAAAGAAAGTGTTTACTGCCTTAACGTCAGTGTTCTTTTTCTTCTGGTCTCCAAATCCTATCTTAAGTCTTTCTGCATCAGCGGCACCTAAGTTACTTGTCATAAGCAATACAACATTAGTAAAGTCTGTTGTTTTACCTGTTGCACCTGTAAGTCTACCATCGTCCATCACTTGTAGCAATACCTGTAACACTTCTGGTGCGGCTTTTTCTACTTCATCTAGTAGTAATACACAATTAGGATTGTCTTCTACACTTGTAAGCAGTTGCCCTTGCCCCATTTTGCCTTCAGCATGTCCAACATAACCTGGAGGGGCACCAATAAGTTTACTTACACTATGACGTTCTTGATACTCTGACATATCAAAACGTACAAGTTTACTCTCAAGTTGTTCTGCAAGTTGTTTTGCTGTTTCAGTTTTACCTGTACCAGTTGGTCCTACTAGTAAGAAAGATCCAATTGGCTTGTTAGGCTCTCTCAATCCTGATTTACTAACTAAGATTGCTTCTACTATTTGGTCGATTGCTTCGTCTTGTCCAAATACTTTTGTTTTAATTCTTTTATCTAGACTCTTATATCCTTCTGTGCTGTCTATGTCTATTACATCTTTACCAATGTTACTCATCTTACTAATTACAGTAAGGATATCATCTAGTACAACTTCTTCTTCACCTCTAAGTTTTACTCTAGCACCAGCGGCATCCATTACATCTACTGCTTTGTCAGGGAAGAACTTGTTCTTAATATATCTATCTGCTAAGTCAACACTCTTTTCTAATAAGTCATCTGCATATTCTACAGCATGAAACTCTGCAAAGTTTGGTTTCAATCCTTTAATAATTTTTATTGTTGTAGGCACATCTGTTGGCTCAACATCTACACGTTGGAATCTACGCATTAATGCTTTGTCTTTTTCAAAGTGTGTGCTATATTCATCATTAGTTGTTGCACCTATTGTGAGTAATTTACCTCTGCCTAAGATAGGTTTCATTAGGTTAGCAATGTCTACATTACTACTGCCTGCACTACCGGCACCCATTATCATATGTATTTCATCTATGAACAGTATAACATTTTTATTCTTTTCTAAACTATCTAATACAACTTTGATGCGTTCTTCAAAGTCACCTCTATATCTAGTACCTGCAAGTAGTCCACCAATGTCTAAACTGTAAACAATTTTTTCTTTAAGTGCATTTGGTACTTGCCCTTCAACAATCTTTAATGCTAATCCTTCTGCTATAGCAGTTTTACCTGTACCTGGTTCACCAATCAAAATAGGATTGTTTTTCTTACGTCTTGCAAGTATGTGTACTAAATCTTCTACTTCTTCCTGTCTACCAATTAAAGGATCTATTTCGCTGTCAACTGCTTTTTCATTTAAGTTAATTAAGAACTCTTCTGCTTCTTTAAGTGATACTTCTAAGTTTCTATTCTTAGTAATGTACTCTATAACAGTTGCTCTATCTAATCCATTTAGTTCACATAGATATTTTGCATGTGTATTATCCTCTGATAGGATACTAATAAACAAATCAATAGGAGCAACTTGGTCTCTTGCACTAAAGATAACCTGTGCAAATGCTCTTTGTAGTACTCTTTCTATTGCAGTAGTCTTTTTAGGCTTGCCTTCAAATACAACTTCTCCTTTTAAACCATTGAATTCAGTATCCTGTAAATAGTCTAGTAAATCTTCTTTAGCAGATACATAGTCGCAATCTACTTTTTCTAGTATCTCTACTACACTAGGGTCTTCCAAAAGACTAAACATGATGTGTTCTAATGTAACATACTCATGTTTTTCTACTATTGCTGTTTGAACTGCGTTAGATATAATCTGGTCTATTTCACTCATACTATTATTTACTATTCCTCGTCTAAAATGTCTTTGATTTTTTGTAAAGTTTCATCATTTACACTAGGTGGTGTAACTTCTACTGAAACAATTAAGTTTCCTCTACCACTTCCATCAGGATCTGGCATACCTTGTCCTGACAATCTAAGTGTTGAACCTGGACTTGTGCCTTTAGGAACTTTAACATCTAATCGTTTGTTATCTAAATGTGTAATCATTACATTAGTACCAAACATTGATTCAAAGTAATCTATTCTTATTCTTACCATTAAATCATTTCTGTTTACAGTTTCCCACTCAGGTGGATTAAACACATGGCATCTAACAATTAAGTCACCTGCTGGTAAGTTTTCATATTGCATAGGACCTTTACCATGTAAATTAAATTTTGTACCATGCCTAGTTCCTGCTGGCACTATTAATTTAAACTGTCCGTAGCCTGTGTCTAATATTTTCTCACAACCTTTATACACTTCTTCCAATTCAAGTCTAAGATCCATTACACCGTCTGGATTACGAGTAGGTGCTCTAGGTCTTCCTCTGCCAAATATATCTGTAAATATATCTTCGAAGCCACCTTGTGTAAAAGGATTACCACCTTGAAAGTTTTCAAATGGATTTGGATTATCGTATGCTTGTTTCTTTTGAGGGTCGCTAAGTACTTCGTATGCTTGTTGAAGTTCTTTAAACTTCTCAGCATCTCCGCCTTTGTCAGGGTGATGTTTACTTGCAAGTTTACGAAAGGCTGTTTTTATTTCCTTAGTACTTGCTTGAGGTGATACACCTAATGTTTGATAATGATCCATTGGCTTATTATAAACGTTTTAAGTGTTAAAGTCAAGGACTAACTGAGATTATCTACTAAGTCTAATATATCCTGTACTGTTTGTATGCCGTCTATTTCTTCATCTAAAACTTCAATGTCGAAGTTCTTTTCTAGTTCTAATACTAATTCTATGGAATCTAAACTGTCTGCACCTAAGTCATCAAACACATTTGATTCTAATTTTACAGTATCTTTTGAAATATCAAAGTGTTCTGCTACTAATTTAATTACTGTTTCTTTATTCGTCATCCTTTTTTCCAAATAATTTTCCTATACTGAAACCTGTATCTTCTTCTTTTATTTCTATTTCAGTAGGTTTAGTTTCAACTTTAATAGCCTCCTTTTGGTTTTCTTGTCGCTCTTCGTTCTCTTCGAGCCAACCGTCTTTTCCTTTAGGTGCTGTTGCTTCTCTATAATAGTATATAATTTCTTTTTGTTGATTTATATAACGTTTAATTTCTTGCAAGTTAGCCGCCATTCTTTCATAGCCTTCTGGTGTTACTGCAAATATAACAAAGTCTCCATCTAACATTACTTCTATTTCTGCTATCTTTTGCTGTAAGTTACCACATGACAGTATAACTTCTCCATTTTCTTCTAATGGTTTTAATTCTATTCTGTTGTTGTCAGCATCACGTTTTACTTTACGTCTTTCTTCTCCCTTCTCATCTATATAATACTCGTATTCAAATCTTTCTGTAGTGTAATACCATTTACCATTGCCTATATTCTTTTTAGCAGTGGCAGGTTTACATGGTGTATTTGTTATAACTTTCCATTCAACATCTGCCATTTGTATCTCAGGTGGTAGAGGTGGTGCATATATTTCTACTTCTACAGTTTCAGTAATTACCTTTACTGGTGGTAGAGGTTGATATCCTGTTGTTGCACAGGCTCCTAATAATAATGCTAATCCTACTACAATTAAATTTTTCACCAGGTATACCCCACATTGAATGATGTAATGTTATCACTAATCTCTTCATCATCTGTATATAAATTTCCAAATCCTAATGTTAAACCACTATCAAATTTATATGTTAAGTTTGTTTCGTTACGAGTGTATTCATTGTTTTCAACTAGATACTTGTTTACAAAATTTACATTGTCTGTAACTTTGTAGGCAAACCAAAAACTATTACGCCAAATAATTTCTGATTTATAATCTGATTCTAATTGTGCTAATGAAAATTCATTACTTGCTTTAATTCTTTCTGTCCTTAATACTTTATATCCGTATCCTACTGCTCCAATAAGTCTTTGTTTGTCTAATCTAAATCTATTATTGTCAACACTTGCTAATCCAAATGCATAATGCTTTGGTAAAAATGTGTAAATAGATTTGCCTGATAGATAATAACGGTTTGTAGTTTCTTTTCCGTCTTGTTGTTGATAATTAAATGTACCTGCAATGTCATGTTGCCACTTTTCTTGTTCCCATTTTTGTTTAAAACTTGAACTTAAAGTAACTGAGTCAGTACTTTCTATTAATGAACCACCAAATTTAAATGAACCTGATGCTTCGATAGGTTTAGTAAATCCTACTGCTAATAAAAATACTAATAGTTTAATTGCTGTTTTCTTCATCTCTCTGTACATTGTTTAAGTCTGATATGTCTCTACTGTCTTGCTCTACTGCATCAAATACGTCTTTGGTTGCATTATTGGCTCTGTCTTCTATCATGTTTGGTCTTCTTCTAGACAATATAGTTAAGTCATGGTCTTTAAAAATTGCCATTGCCTCATCTGCCTGTCTCTGATATTCTGTGTTAGCAATAGTTAAATTGCTTATCTGTTCTATTTGTTTACTATTGCTTTCCTCTAAACTCTTTATTGTTTGTTCATTTACTTCTGCGGCACTTTGTAATGCTACGTTGTGTTGGTTAAGTTGGTTAATTTGAATTTGTTGTTCTTCAACTTGCTTTGTTAAACCACCGACAATAAAACTGTGTGCTCCGTAGGCAAACAGTAATGCTATTCCAACAAATGGTAAACTTCTTATAAAACTTAGCATGGCCTTGCTATTAACACTTGGTCATTAGCAGGATTATGAAAAACGATGTGTTTGTTAATTGGCACTACGGATAAACTACCTCTCATACTATTCAATCGCTTCATTAAACTGTGGTCAAACTCTGAATCTATTGCTAGTTCATTTAGACCATTTTCTTCAAGTGTTAATTTTCCTTCTCCGAAGTTAATAAACTCTAATTTAATGTTATACTTATAGTCTTTCAATGTCAATACATTATTTTCAAGGACAGCACCTTTTACATTTGTATTGTCTACAATGAAATCTGTAATGCTTGAAACTCTATCTTGTTCTAATTGTGCTTCGTATTCTTCTTTTGTTTTGTATTGTGATGGATCTTGTGCTACTAAACCTGATAATGATGCCATATCTAACGATACAGGATCTTCAGATAGTAATGGTTTTACTTTCCATTGTAATTCACCACTTACATGTGTTACGTCTTGAACTAGTTCAAATAGGCTGTCTAGTAATTGGTCATTTCTATCAAATTCTACGAATACCATGTACTCGTTGTCTTCTGTAGGATTAGGACTAACTTCTACATCTCTATAAGGTAAACTTCCTTTGTTAATAAAGTTTGCTAGGTCTTCACCCGCAGACTCCTCAGACACATAAAGTCCAACTACAGATATTTCTTCTTTGTCGCCTGTCTTTGGCTCAAACTCATCTACTGATATTTTTGGTAATACTACACCTTTAAGGTCTTGTTCACGTAAACTCATTATATTGTTCCTGGTCCTGGTTCCTCTAAGCCTGTTGCAGTAGGATCTACTTCAGGTAGTGTATTTGGTTGTCCTAATGATTGATCCTGGGCACCTTGTATGGCTTCCATATCAATATAAGAATCTTCTGCGGCTTCAACTTGTTCTTTACTAAACTCATCTACGAAACGTCTAGGCATTTTTATTTCAACTATCCAAATATTTGAAGTATCTTTCTTAGCAACACGTCTTGGTTGACTTCCACGTACTTTAATCTCTGTATCATCAACTGTCATAATCTTTTTAGGTCTTACTAGTTGATCCTTGTACATTTTAACTTCGCAGTCATTCTTTCTTAGTCTTAGGATAGCATCTGGATCAGGCATATCTTTTTCTTCATACATTAAACCAACTTCGATAAAATACCTACCTAAGTTAGGTCCTGCAATAACTTCACCTTTATCCCAATTCTTATAGGCATATAGTTCTATGTTATCAAGCACTCCTTCAAATTCTAATAACATATCCAATAGAGTATTAGTCTCTGAAATCTTTTTAATGTTATCGTTAATTATTTTTGCTGTTCGCATATATCTATCCTCGTTACAACTATTTATCATTTATTGAAGATATGCATAAACTTTTTTCAAAACTACGTTGTTAAAGGATAGTAGTATTTTTACTAAATAATTTTTGAGTATGAAGTCTTACACACAATCAATCAACTCGAATCAACGAACTTCCCTTAGGCAGACTATTGGTTACGATACAGTAGCACTCCATATTCATGAACAAAATTACAGGAGATTACAATGTCCAGAAGAAAACGTAAAGAACGTCAATTTAAAACTAAATTTAAGGAGAATTATCATTTGCAAGTAATTAACGGTGGTCAAGTTGAGACTATAAAACGACAACAAGAAGTTAGAATAGTACCAAGAAACTTTAAACAGGATGACTTATTAGAACTTCTACAAGACAGAAACAGACATATAGCATTTGCTACAGGTCCTGCAGGGACGGGAAAAACCTTAATTAGTACACTATATGCAATTCAACAGTTCAAGAAAAAGAACATTGATAAAATAGTAATAACGAGACCAGCAGTCTCGGTTGACGAACAACACGGCTTCTTGCCTGGTAGTTTAATGGAGAAGATGGCACCATGGACTCGTCCTATATTTGACATCTTTGAAGAATATTATCATCCAAAAGAAATCGAGTACTTGTTAGAAAATAACAAGATAGAAGTAGCACCATTGGCATACATGCGTGGTAGAACATTTAAAAATGCAATCATACTAGCAGATGAAATGCAAAATGCTACAAGAGAACAAATGAAAATGTTATTAACTAGAATAGGAGATAACAGTAAATTAATTGTAAACGGTGACCTACACCAACATGATAGAGGTTATGAGTCTAATGGATTGAAAGACTTTTTAGAACTTTTAGAAAAACGTAATAGTAAAATGATGGGAATAGTTAGGTTTACTGAAAACGAAGTTGAAAGACATCCAGTGGTTAGTGATGTACTTAGGATTTATCAACCTGCTCTAGAAGGTTAGATAGAAGAGATTTGCATAGTGGATTGAATTCGTGGTCCTCAATATCATGAAGTTCACGCATTCTATCCACAGCACTCTGTACTGCTCTTAATGGATCTGGACTCTGGTTCTCAATGTGTTTCCAAACAAACCCACCTTGCTTGAATTCAGGTTCTTTCAGTAAATCATTTACTTTCGACATGCTCTCTTGCTCGTTGTAGTGTTGTTTCAAATATCCATTTAAAGTCATCAGCATCTAAGTCCACAGGATGTGTTGTATAGTTTGCTTGAGCAATAGCAGTTTCCATAAATATATCTTTATGCTTAGGCAAGTATTTAGAATACAAGTCCCACTCATCTATATAAAATTTAAACACATTTAAAAGTTTATCTACATCTACAAATTGATATGCAGAATTGCTTTTACGCATACTTGCTTCTATTACTGCTGGAGCAAATAAGGCATTTATCTCACCATGCTTTAATCCTGTTTGTTTGCCAATGCTAAAACTTATATTATGTATGTGACCTAATGCACAATCCATTGCTTTACTGCCTAAAAATCCTATGGCGGCAAAGTCCTCTCTAAATTCTGGTGTAATTTCTAATGTAGGTAAGTGTTTCAATGCCATGTTAATACCGTGTATTCCTGCCCCTTCGGCTATTGGATGTGGTATTGAACTAGCCGCACCTTCTAAACAATGTGTAAGGGCGTCTATGGCTATTATAAGGCTGGTTGTAGTAGGTAAAGTATCAGCAAGTAAACTATCTATAATAAGTATATTGGGTCTACAGTTCTCATCATACACAGGCTTCTTATTACCTTCTCCCCTAACAATCATTAATCCTTTAGTTATCTCTGCTCCACTATATGTTGTAGGTACAGCAATAAATGTTGGTCTAATGTCTGCAAGACTGTTAAACACTACACCCTTACCCAAGTCTACAATACTGCCTCCGCCTACTGCAAGTACAGTATCACAGTCACTTATAACAAAATCTTTATATGCTTCTAATATTTGGTCGTTGGTAGGTTCTGTAAGGTCTCCGTATTGTTCACCCCACATGACTACAGGATCATATCCTGCTTTTTCTAATATTTCTTTTATACCATGTTCTCTAGCCGCTGGTGTGCTAAGAACAAACACACTTTCTATATTGTTTTGAAACCTTAATTCTTTGATATTCTTTTCAAAGCCGCCTGGCTCTAGTATTACTTCTATATTTTGTTCGTAAAACCTAGCCATTATACAACTCTAATTGCAAACATATATGGGTCTGCTTCATCTGTATCTTTGTCATAATTAGTATCCAAATATGTTTCTAATTCATAGTTGTTATCTTTGACAAACATATCTACTTGTCTTCTTATACTAGGCTTATCATAATCAGGACCTAGTATTACTGTGCCTTCATCTGCGGCTATGTTCCATAACTCTAATGTTTTACTAATTACAGTTTCAATTGTGTTAGGTGCTTGTTGCATTTTGTATGGCAACATTGTGTAAATCAAATCGTATGGTTTGTTTTCTTTTAATGCTTCTATGTCTACATCAAGAGGACTAGTTCTATGATATTCTATATCTTTAAATCCTTTCAATGTCTGCTTAGTTGTTTCGAATTGTTTATTTGCAAGTGGATGTTGGTCAAACAAGTCATGCAAGTGTAAAGGATTTTCAGTTACACGTCTACACAGGTCTGCTGTTTTGCCTGTGGTATGCATAAACTCATTTAAAATTATATTGTTTTTAGTTGCCCTGACATAGTTTAATAATACACATGCTATGTCCGTGCTAGTGGGACCAGGAATATTGTTTTCAATTGCCAAACTTCTATCTAGTTTGGCTTCCGGTATCAAATCCATATTAGTAAATCTTTCTTAGATAGTAGTCAAACGGTTCAACAGTTTTAATCTCTACTTTGTTTCCGTCTGCGTCTTTACCTATAAAATGTGTATTTGTTTTTTTAGTAACGTCTGTTAGTGTAAAAACTTTTTTACTTTTAGTTTGAGTAACACTACCTTCTGCGTCTGTTGTCGTACTGTCAACAAACCATACAGTAAGTTCCCATTCCTCTGTAGTTACAGTTTTCCACCATTTCTCTAACCAATTCATAATGCATTCATCTCTAGTTCAACGAGTGTCGCCGCTAGATTTATTTCTGGGTCTGCAACTGCAACACTCTTAGCAATACCATTACGGATAATAACTATTGCTTGGTCTTGTTTTTGCTCTGTGTCTCCCCAAAGTTGTAAGTTCCTGTACATAAACTTATACACTTCTTCATACTCTTCGGGTCTTGCTTGACTTACAATTAAGTTCCGAGCATCTTTATATTTACCTGCTTTGAACATCTCTATTGCATTCAGCATCCAATCACTTTGGCTTTGGTCTCCATCTTGTGGCTTTTGTAACACACCTTCAACTACGTTTTGTTGTGTAAGGTTGATTGCTTTACGCAAGTCAGGATATGTTGCTTGAACATAAGTGTCTAATGTTTCAATGTTCATCTCAACACCTTCATCAATACAGATAGTTGCTATCCTGGCTGTAAATTCATTTATGTCTAGTTTCTCAATATGGAAGCCTTGACATCTGCTATGCAATGCAGGAATAATACGTTGTGGGTAGTTGCATGTTAGAATGAATCTACAACTAGTGTGATATGTTTCCATAACACCACGTAAAGCCGCTTGACCGTTAGGAGTAATATAATCAGCCTCGTCTAGTAAGACATACTTCATGTCACCAAATGGCATTGTGCTACTGAAGTTTGTGATTTTATTTCTTATTGTGTCTACGTTGTTTTCATTCGATGCATTTATTTCCAATACATCCATGCTGTCTACATCTAGTTCTGCTAATAGAACTTTTGCCAATGTAGTTTTTCCAGTACCTGGTGCTCCACTAAACAATAAGTGAGGCAATGCGCCTTCATTAACCCAACCAGAAACTTGTTGCTTTTGATTGTTATCTCTGAAAACGTATGTGTCTATACCGCTAGGTCTGTACTTCTCTACCCACAAATCTTTCATAACTTATATTCCACTTTGTAATATAGTTACCGATTCTGTATCATCATAACCGCCGATACTGGTAAATGCTCGAGTAGTAACAATTTTCCTGATATTACCACTATCTGTATTTTCGTATGTGACTAGTTCTTGTCGTATTAATCCTTTCCTTGGTTGTTCAAAAATCATATCATTTTTATAATCTGATACAATTCTTGCACTTTTAGTAAAGGTTGCTTTTGTTTTAAATTCTTGTGTCATTAACTTCTCCAATTTTATACTCCTATTATACAACTTCTTAAAGACTAAGTCAAGTGATAAATATGATAAATAATAAGAAATATATCGTAGGAGATACACTTGGCAAACGAATATAATTATGGTCAGAAGGGTGTTGCCACTGATTTACAGTTCGGCAAACGTGGACCAAGACTAGTAGCAAATCTTACAACAAACGCCTTACAAGTAACAAATGCAGACGGATCAACGTTAAACAATGTAAGAATAGCAAATGCTGTTGTGAGTACTGATGCTGTGACTAAAGCACAGTTAGATGCCAGTGTAGCCAATATTTCTACTAATGCTTACAACATAACACTTGGTTCAGGTGGAGATGGCGACTTTAGTAGTCCAGGTAGTGTTACTTCATTAGATTCTAATACATCTGTTGCAGAAGCAATTGACAGATTAAACGAAGTTACAGAAAATATTAGAAATAACACATACGTCAAAAGTGTTGATGCAACAACTAGTGCAAGTTCAGGTGGTAATCCTTTATCAGTTACACTTACTATTTCATCTGTAGGTAACCCAAATAGATATACAATTGATTGGGGCGATGGAGATACTGACACAGGAACTTCAGATAGCACACCAAGTCATACATATACTGACAATAGTAACTCACCATTTGATGTAGTAATTACAGGATTTAATAATAGTGGTTCTGGTGAAGGTTCAACTGCAAGTATTACTAAAACAAATTTTATAACATTATACACAGCAACACCTGTTGCTAATTTTGATTTGTTTACTGCAAGTTCAGGTGGTAGTGCATTAAGTGGTAACAGTAGAGAAATTAATGCTGGTGAAACAATTTATTTAGAAAACACAACAACAAATTCTAGTTCAGCAACTTGTACTTACCAAGTTAATTGGGGAGATGGTTCAGCAAACAGTTCAGTGGCAAGTGGAGCCGCTGGTGATGTAGGTGGTGGAAGATTAAGTCATACATATTCAAATGATAGTGCTGGAACAACATACACTATTACAATGCAACAAACTGCTCACAGTACTGCTGACCCGGGCGAAGTAGGTAGTACAACTACAGAAATATTAAAAGTTTATGATGGTTCTATTAGTGCTCCAAGTGGATTAAGTAGTAAAACAATTACATTTAGTGAAAGCAGTAGTGGATCTAATCCAAGAGCCGCACACGGATTTACAGATAACAGTTCAGAAGATACTGTAAGTGCAGGTTCAAGTGTAACAAGAATTACAAACAGTAGTGCAGGTGCAACTACAGAAACTACTACGTTATCAAGTTTTGCATATAACGGAGACGCAGGAACATTAACAGCATTTATAGATGCCGCTGATGCAGGTGCTATAACATTTGATGGTTCAGACAATTCAGGTAGTAGTGGTAACTTAACAATAACAGAGGAAAGCGATTATCAGTTTTTAAGTACAGCAGGTGGTAGCACATCATTCAGTAGTTCATTATATAGTCCAGGACTATATCAAGGATTTAAAGCAAAGGTTAGTGCAAATACAGTAGCATTAGCAAAAGGTAGTCACAGTATGAAATTAGTTCATAGTGCAACTGGTAACACTAATATAATTTCATTCTTAAAAGATGATTTAACATCTACTGCCACAGTAACAATGTCCAATGCTTCATTGGCACAGTCAAGTGCAGGTACATTAAGATATGTATCTGGTGTTCCTTACTACACCAATGATGCTTCACTAACACTTACAGGTGTTGAAGTGTATGATTGGATTGGACAAGCATATACAAATGCTACGCAGGTTCTAACAATAGCAAATGGAACTAACCAAGAAAGCACAACTGGTAGCACAATAGGAACACAATACTATACTTACGCACAAATAGATGGTGCTTCAACATTCTTAAACAGTGGTGTACCAGTAGCAGACACAGGTAAGGATAGTGGTAATGCATACACGTTAGGTTCGCTAACAGTTAATGTTAATGGCGGTGGACGTGGAATAGAACAATTAAAATCAAGAATTATAAACGTTAATGGTAACAGTCCTTATGCAGAACTTTCAGGCAAATACATACAAGCATGGAATGGTAACTCAGGCATTAACGAACAATCAATTAGTGTGTCAGACAGTTTAGGTGCTACACACGATGACGATGGACTAAGAATTACAGGCTTTAGTTCAAGTGCAGACACACCCGCATTTGACAGTAGTGTAAACAACTATACTGCAAATGTTTGGAGTGGTGCTGTCACAGTAGCCGGTACTGCTGAAGCAGTAAATAGATTTGGTACACTTAAACATTTTACTACTGATTTAAGTGGTACAGCATACTTACCAACAGGACCAGACTTAAACACAAGCAGAAGTGGTACACAATACTTTACTTTTGCATTTAGAAGAAGCACAATGGCAAACTTTAATATTACACTTAGTGGTACAATAAGCGGCTTGTTTATCGCCGCACCTGGTACAAATATAGATAGTGCAAGTGGTTTGAATGGTTGGATAGATGCAGGTACTACATATGGTGGTGCTGGTACACCAGGATCTGATACAGGTAATGGTGGTAATGGTTCAAATGGATGTGCATTTACATCTGGTGATAGAATTGTAGACGGGACCTCCTACAGTAATGATTCATTCACAATGACGTTAGGTGACCAAAACGCATCTAACAGTACAGGTAATAATATACTTGTAAGAATAAAACTAGAGTCAGGTGACTCACTAACTGCGTTGAGTATTTCATAATGGCAATATCAGATTCACAAAAAGTTGATTTACTTTGGAAGAAGGTAGGTTTTGGTAAAGCCAAAACAGATACCAATGCAAATAAGAAAGCACCTAACGAACCAAATGCAAGTTCATTCATTATTAAAGATGCAGACATTTGGAATCAGTCAGGAAGTATTCCAGGAACTATTCCAGCGGCAAATTCAAGTATTGCTAATGTATATTTAGATAGTGTAAGTGGTGCTTTAGAAACTACAGAAGATGGAACTTCATCTGATAATAGAAGTTGGAAAACAGGTGTTACTAATTGGATACCGCCACAGTTTGGTGCAACATATCAATTAAAAGTATATGCCGCGGCTAGTGGACAAGCAAACCCACAAACAAATGGTACACAACTATTTGAAACAGGTTCAGGTAGTAGTGACGAATGGTACTTTGATTATCAATCAGGCATACTTAACTTCATTGGAGATAACTTGCCAAGTGCAATAGGTACAGGAACAAGTAATGTAATATTTGTTGCTGGTGCAGTTTATGTTGGTAACACTGGTGTTACTTCAACTGGTACTAACATGGTGTATCATACTTTTGCAAACCTTACAGCCTTGTTTGCCGCAACTACTATTGAAGCAGGAGACTTTGTTAAAGTTGATGATGGTGGAGATGGTGAATATAGATTATACATTGCTAATCAGGCTGACCCTGCCAATGCTGGGCACTTAACACTTATTGGTACTGCCGATAGTGCTGTTACTGATGCTGGTACACTTACAACAACTATAACACATACTACAGGTGCTAGTGTTGTAATTGGCAACATAAGTCAAAACAAGAAAGTGCAAACTGTTACAGTTGATGTAACAACTGCATTTGATGGTACTTCCCCAACACTTACAGTTGGTGATGCTGGAGATACAGATAGATTAATGACAAATGATTATTTAGATTTAACAGATATTGCAACATATGAAGCAACACCTAACTTCACATATACAAATGCAACTGATACAAGTATTTTGGCTTACTTTGATGCTGATAGTAGTACGACTGGTACTGCTGTGATTACTATTACTTACGCCTAGATTTCAGTAGACTTACCGCTCTCTAATCCAACTCCCATAACGATTAAAAAGATACTGGCAATAAGCCACCATGGTGATAAAAAGTTGAATATTACTCCAGCAAGTACCAAACAACCTGCTAGTCCTAATGATGACAAACCTGTTCTATTTTCGTTTACTGGAAGTTTCATACTGCGTCTGGTCTAATTGTGTTTAAGTTACCTAAGTTATATTGATTGGAAGGTGGTTCATCACTTACTAGCATACAGCCTTTAGGATCTACTTTCCAAATTTTTTGACCATCTTCTAGTCTATCATCCTTACAAGTGAATCCTTCTGTCCATCTGCCATATTCTACATACACCCATTGACCTGGTTCAAGCCAATCTACATCTGGACCAATTTCAAATATTTCAAACCAACGTGGTGTGATACCTTCATCTTTTCCAATAGTGGATTTTATCAGGAGACCTGACTCGGTAACTTTGTCGCCGAAGTCTCCATTGATACAAAGAATATTGTCTTTATATGCTTTAATCTTCATCCGACCAATCGTCCTCATATACTGGTACCATTTCGATATCGCCATTTGGCATCTCTACTTCTTTATAACCTGCAACTTTTTGTTCTGGTGCTGGTTGTTCAACAGCATTCTGAGTACTTTGTTGTTCCTCAGTTTTTTGTGCTTCTGCAGTTTTCATTTCTGGTGCCATGTCGCTTTGTTCTTGGACTGGTTGGTCAGGCATTGGTCCTTTCAAAGAGGTTTTAGCAGTACTGGAGTTAGGATTTTCTTCGTAATATGCTCTTACTCTATCCTCTGACTTTTGAACTATCTCTCCATTTCTGCCAATAATATCACCTTTTGCATTTACTTTCATGTTCCCCATTGCTGGTTCTTCTTGATTTTGTGCAATCAATGAATCAAAGTCTATGACTTTACCTTTATTTGATGTACGTTTTACCATGTTTTCCTCATTTTAGAAATTCTTTTATATCTAAATTATATTTTAGCGAGTCTACTTTGTGTACGCCTATTAAGTATAATACATAACTTGCTACACTACTCCCTCTACCAATACCCCATACGAGGTTATTCTTTCGCATAGTATCAATAATATATATTAATACTTTTAGCACAGGATATAATTTCCTGGCTTTAAATTCAGTTAGTTCCATTTCTACTCTTCCTATCTGGTCGGAATCACCTTCGGATACTAACTTCATTACATACTCTTCAACATCTAAACTTTTATAATGTTCAGGTATTAAGTAAGTATTTATTCTATCAAAATCATTCTCACTAAGAATTTGAATCGATTCTATGTCAAATTCACTACATTTTTCATTGTATAAGTCTATATCTTTAGACTCTTTGAATTCTACATGTTTTAGCGATTTGCCCTTGTATAATAAGTTTATACCAGTTTCTTCATCACATTCATATCTATTGAATTTATCTAACATAGTTATAGTTTATATTAAACAACATAAGTTGTCAACCTTTATTTGACTATTTTTGGAGTCCATTTTTTATTCTTTACTCGCTGTTGTTCTAAATCAATTATTTCTGCCGCACTTTCTTTTGTAACAGTCATATAACTTCTAACATCTTTTTCTATTTGTTTGAAATCTTCTTCCAATAACTCTTTGCTATCTGCTAAATTACTTCTGACCTTGTCTTGTTCTTCTTTACTTAAACATCTATTATCATATGTGCTTACGTCACTACGTTCCCACCAAGGTGTGTCATATACACTTAACTCTCCCATAAAGTTTTCTTGCTTTGGAAGTATTGCAGGTATCTCTCCATCATAATCTTCTATATTATATGAAATACCTGTTGCGGAATCTTGTACTTCCAGTTTACAAACTGTGATATAATCATCACAGATACTATTAAACTTGGCAAATAAACAATTTGCAATGTGCATTACATTTGTTCCTGGTGTAACCATTAGTACATTTTGTGAACTTGGGAAGTGTGCGTCTATTACTGGTATAGCATCTGGTTCATACCATATGGAATTATTAATATAGTTTCTAATTAAATGTTCTATTTTTTGATATGAAATGTTTTGTTTAATGCTTAATTCTTCTATGCTGATATCGTCATCTTCATAAGATGCAAACATGGACCAAGATACAACAAAATTAAAAGGCTCTACAAATTGAATTTCTTTTGATTCTTTATCGTTATCATCGCCTAGTACTGCAATAACAGTACATGCTAAGTTATTTTCTAATGTAATTTTACTCATTGTTGTCGCCTTTATTAATGTAACTTGATGCTACGTTGTGTATAAATTTTTCTCTGTCGTCTCTATA
>Ga0163180_10000124_pt1 | contig 39792 bp, 40 predicted proteins | sample AtlANTMetagenome_2_FD_109647 | JGI IMG/M metagenome (GOLD analysis project Ga0163180, IMG submission 109647) | Marine eukaryotic phytoplankton communities from the Atlantic Ocean - Atlantic ANT 4 Metagenome | ecosystem: Environmental > Aquatic > Marine > Oceanic | place: North Atlantic Ocean...
ACACTTATTTGCGTAGAGGAATGGCTGAGTCTGTTGCTTACGAGTTTAGCAACCGTTTGACTGCACGGATTAAAGAAGCAGGACGCTTAGGAAACGTAGATGGGGATGTCAATAATTCGCAGCTTATTCGGGAAATATCGCAAGAAGAGTCAGGCAAGATTAGAGAGCAATTTGGTGATAACTGGTTTCTTTATGCTCCTGAAGCAGTTCGCAAAGCAGAGCAGCAATTTACTATTGAAGCCCAAGCCCAGCTTTTAAAGAACAGGGGTGAAGAAGCTGATGCAGTTTTTAAACAAACTTTTAGCCGTGTACTCGCAAACTCTGACGATTTTGAGAATTTTAATGAAAATTTAGCTGCTCATGTAACTCAAGCCAGAAGCCGAGGGCTTAAAGTTCGAGAACTGAGCGCAGAGGCCACTATATCGACGGTAGATTCACTCCTTAGAAAAGGCCACGTTGCTACTGCCCGTGAGCTAGTAGAAAAGCTCGATGTCCGTTTGTTTACTGGCCCTGTCCCTGCTCCTCAACAGCCCCAAGACGTTGCTTCTGTAACGCAAGGCATTACAGATAAAATGCTCGAAGGTCTTGACCGCACAGGTGCAGACGGTGTTGCGAGTCGTGCTAAATTTGAATCAGCGGCGGCTAAACTACTAGAATTAAAGTCCGACTCGTCCGAGCTTAAAGCTGAGATAAAGAGCTTAGAAGAGGAAGTAGCAAAAGGAGGGACAGACCGAGCAGCTAAACAAGCAGCAGTCCAGCTTAAACTATTTAAGAACAGGCTGGCTTACTTAGAAAGCACTCCCACAACAAAGCGAAACACAATTCCCCTGCTTGATGAAGGCACTGAGAAAGAGCTTGGAGCAATGATTGAGCGAGCCGAGCACAACAACAGGGTGCATAGGACAGCAGACAGAAGCAGAATTGAAGAAGTCATTAAAAATAGGATTAACGCTTATCGAGAGAACAATCCTCAACAAACCACAGAGCAAGCTCAGGCAGCCTTGCAGCAGATACTTTCTCAGGAAGTAGACTTAGATCGGACGGACGCTGACGGGAATCCAATAAGCATCTCTCCGATGGTTTTCGATAAAACCCTGTTTAATACAAATACATGGAAATCTAAACTAAGAGCTATGGAGGCTACGGATGCCGCTGGGAGGCTTAGGGCCGAGCAGACAATGAAGCGCATTGCGGAACTAGCTGACCGAGGAGATAGCGAATCAGTTGAGAAGTTACGGGAGCATTACGATGCGTTTAGAAACACATTAAGTGAGAATCAAGCCAGCCGAGCTAACGCTATCCTTAAACAAGCAGAGTCGCTTGTGGAGATAGAAAAAACTGATAGATGGTCTGTAGAAACAAAACAAGGTCTATCAGCAGTAGAAACTGAGGTACTGGGTATATCAACAAGCTATGGGCTTCGGGACTCCACCCCGGCTCAGGAAGCAGCTTTGCCAAATAAGAATGCTGAGTTTCTTACCAAGTTTAGGCAACGGGCGAGGGCAAACTATAGGCTGTATTTAGAAGAACGCCCAGAAGGCTCAACTGAGGAAGATAAGCAGAACGCAATGGACAAGGCCATTTCAAACGCCAGAGCCTCTGTTATCGAAGAGATGAAAAAGGAGTTTGAGCCTGTTTTGGTTAAAGACGATTTTGCTGATTACAGAAAAGCATGGAACAGTACAACTTCTGAAGGGGAGGCTCTTCCCGGTGGTGTGCCGGGGTGGATGAGGAAAGGCCTTGGTTTGGACAAAGACCCTACCCAATTAAAACGCCGTCTAGTGGCAAACGAAAGCGCAAGTTTGATTGCTCTGTCTCGCGTTCCTAGAGGTAATGGCACTATTTACTCTAGGATTTCTTCTCTTCCTGCGTACCGTCGAAATGCAGTGATCGCGTCTTTTCAGAAAATCCAACTTGAAAACCGCGCACTAAAGACTTTAGCTCTAGGAGACAGAAAAAAAGCAGCGGACATCTTAAATGCAGGAGAGTGGGAACTTGAAGTTCTTGGCAGTCCCCTTACTAGAAAACTGTCCGACACAGACGTAGACAGGCTTACAGATGACTTGCGGAACGCCCTTGCAATTACTGGTGTGACCCCTAAAGAAGTTATTTCAGGAACTTTAAACGAGGGGGTGCAGCTAGAAGAAAAAACATTTGAAGGCCGAAAGAGCTTATTTAATCCGCTGCTTACTCCAATGTTTGAAAGCTCTGAACAGCTTTTAAAAATGAACAAAAATGATGAAGAAACAATAAAACAGATGGCAGCTAAGTTAAAAGTTGACCCAAAGTTTTTGGTTTCTGCTCAGTTACGGCTTCTCCGCACTCGTGGTATGCTTCAAAGTCCTAAAAAGAAATAATTGATATGGCTATCCTTTCCCAAGAAGAACTAGAAAAGAATGAGGATTACCTTGCTGTATACGGAAGGGCAGGTCAGAAAATGTCTCTTTCAGAAGGAGGGGAGCCAACTACTGATCCCAATGCACAGGAAGAAGAGCTAGGGGTATTAGGGAAGATAGCAGACCCGCTACTAGCAGTCCCCAGAGGCGTGTTAGGCGCAGCAGAGGAAATTCTAGAGCTTCCACAGGTTTTTGGAGCTAGTTACGAAATCCCTGACAATTTTGGAGCAGGTAAGTCTAAAACAGCGGTTGGCGGCGTTGTCGAAGGGATTACTTCTTTTGGCGTAGGATTTGTTGGTGCTTTAGGTCTTGTAGGCAAAGCAGGGAAAGTAGTCAGAGTAGGCCAAGCGGCCTCTAAACCCGGAAAAGCGGCGAAAACCAGCAGAGCGGCTAAGATAGGTAAATACACAGCCGCAGGGGCTATTGCTGACTTTGCTGTGTTTGACGCACATGAGGCGAGATTAGCTGATTTAGTCCAGCAGTTTCCGCAGCTTGAAAACCCTGTAACAGAGTATCTCGCTTCTGATATGGAAGATAGCGAGTTAGAGGGCCGTTTAAAGAACGTAATTGAAGGGGCGGCGATTGGTGGGGCTATTGATTTACTTGCGGCGTCTGTCCGGTTAATACGGAAAAGCAGAGATTTGCGGGATAAGGGGGCTTCCCCCGAAGAGGTAGCGAAGGCAACAGCTAAAGAAATTGAAGAAGTATCGGCGGCGGCGTCTAAAGTAGACAAAGCTGAGGAGGCACGGTTAAATGAGTTAGCTGGAGTGCCAGAACAGGCTGCTGCTAAAGAAGCTGACGAAGGAACTGTCCCTGAAGCCCCCAAAGCTGAAGAAGATTTGCCTCCTGAGCCTCCTAAAGCTCCAAAAGCGTCTGCTGTTCTTAAATACTTTGCACAAGAGGCAGAAAAAGGAGGAAAAAGCAGAGTTGCTCAGTTCCTTGAAAGGCTGAAAACAGAAGATGCTGAAAAAGTCTATGAAGATTTACAAAAGCAGTTTGAGAAAGATGGGGTGTTATTTAACTTAGATGCTTTTAAGAACGCTAATGAAATCTCTCAAGAAGGAAACGCACTTATTAGCGGCCTTTACGAAACCCTCTTAAAATCTAAAGAAGAAATTTTTGCGAGTCCTGAAGCGCGACAAAAGGTAGTTCAGGAGCTAAAAGATTACGGATACGACGAGTCAGCCGATTTAATTAAAGGGATTACGGATCAGCAGCAGATCGACGCAAAGCTCTGGGCTGCTCAGTTTACTTTGAGACAGGGGACTCAACAATTATCTGACACGACTAAGTTATATGAAACTCTGACAGAGCAGTTAAGCAAAAACCCAAGCGAAGTCGAAAAAGCTAAAATTTTTGAAGAACTGTCCCGTGTTGAATTAAAGTTCGCTCAGTTCGAGGAGCAAAACACAGTCCTCGCGTCATCAATCGGAGCTGTCAAATCTCAGCTAGGTAAGTCCTTAGCGGAGACTCGGTGGATGAATCATTACATGGATGAAGCGGGGATGAACGATATTGGGAGGGTACGTGAACAGCTAGATAACATACTGGCCCTTCGGGATAAGTCGCCTGAAGAACTGAAAGCTGCTTTAAGGAAAACAGCAGCGGTAGCAAAAGAGCACGGTGCAGCGGGTGTTGCACGGATGGGAGCTGGTAAGGGGCTTTTAGATATGCACAACGAGTTATGGGTTAACTCATTACTCAGTGGGCCTCGGACTTTTCTTGTTAATACTCTTGGCAATGCAATGGCTGGCATATACCTCCCGCTCGAAAAGGCTCTTGGAGCGCAGATAGGCTACTTTAGAACAGGAGATGCCAGATACCTGACCGCAAGAAACCAGTTACTAAAGATGACCTTTATGCTGGATGGCTTTAACGAGGCCAGAAAATTAGGAATTGCTGCGTATAGAGAAGGAGACAGTATCCTTGAAAAAAGGACAGCAGTAACTTCTGAACTGAGAGGTGACGCCATTTCTTCTGAAAACTTCCGAGAACAAGGAGGCGTATTGAGGGGCATGGCTAATTATTTTGGAACAGGAATAGACACTGCGGGGAATATTGTCCGTCAGCCTACTAAAATCCTTACGGGAACTGATGAATTTTTTAAGCAACTCCAGTTCCGTTATATGCTTAAAGCAGAGTCCGCTATTAAGGCTCACGATAACCTCATCGCTAGGGCCAAAAAAGAGTTACAAGAGAAGTATGGAGATAAGCCAATTCCTGAAAAAGAATTAGAAGCTATTGAGTTTAAAGAATCAGAAATTTCTGAAGAAACGGCTCGCTTAATGGAAGGCGTAATTAGGGAAAATGGGGAAAGGTACTCTAAAAAGGCTGTAATTCGAGATGCTGTGGCTGAGTTACAATCTAAAATGAAAGATATGCCCCCTGACCAGCAGCTAGATGTAGCTACTCAGCAAAACTTTATTAGCAAGTATGTGGCAGATAATTTTGACCAATCTAAATCTGATTTATCAGAAAGAGCTTTTTCTGCGGCTAGAGAAGCTACCTTTACTCTTCCCCAAGAGGGAGCTTTTGGGCAGTGGGTTCAACAGGGTGTAGGAAAGATGGGCGTGTTAAGGGCCATTATTCCTTTTGTCAGCACCCCGCTCAACATTCTTAAATTCTTCGGGCAGCGTACAGCGGGGGTTGGGTTTGGGATAAAAAGCGAAGCCCTTCACAAACGGTACACGCAAGAAATTCAGTCTAGCGATCCAATGGTTCGAGCGGCTGTAGAGGGGAGAATGGTGGCAGGTACGGGTCTGTGGGCTACAGCAGCTACTCTGGCTTACTCAGGCAAACTTACAGGACACGGCCCTGAGCGGGAAAGCGAACGTAAACTGCTCCAAGAAACAGGCTGGCGTCCTTACAGTATTAAAGCAGGGGATACTTACATTAGCTATGAGCGTTTAGACCCTTTTGCAACTTTCTTAGGGATGGCTGCTGATCTAGCTGATTATGTTCGTAACTCAGATCAAGCAGATGAGTCGGTAATGGAATCTGCGCTCCCTGCCTTGCTTTTAGGCGTTTCACAGAACGTAACTAACAAATCCTACCTCACAGGACTCCAGCAGGTACTAGATGTAGCAACTAACCCTCAACGAAGTGCGGCAAGTTTTTTTAGGATTCGTGCTGGTTCATACGTTCCCGCTGCTGCTGGTCAAATGGCGGGTTCTTTAGATGGTGATGAAGCTATCCGAGAAGCTCGGACAATGTGGGAGTCTATCAAAAAACGTGTTCCGGGGGCTGGAGACCTTGACCCCCGCAGAAACGTATTAGGAGACGTTGTAAAGCATTCAGGACGAATTGGCCCTGACTACATTAGTCCAGTTGTTATCTCGTCTCGCAAAAAAGATGCTGTAATGGATGAGCTGGCAAAGGCTCAACACGCTTTCAGCGCACCTTCAAGAAAAATGAAGGGAATTGACCTGTATGATTTTAAAAATAAAAAAGGACAGTCTGCGTATGATCGCTGGCTAGAGCTGCAATCCGAAGTCAAAGTAGGGGGAAAAACTTTGCGGCAGCAGCTTACTCGTTTAATTCAAAACAAGGGATATCAGCGGCTATCTGATGTCCCAGAAGCCGATTTTACGAGTCCACGGGTAAAATCTTTAAAAAGAGTTATCTCTCAATACAGAGCAGTTGCTAAATCTAAGATGCTTTCCGAGTTCCCAGAGCTGTCTGAGGAAGTAGGCTTAGTCGATCAAATTAACTTTAACAGGGCTAGGGGCCGCGATGTCGAAGGACTCCTAGATCAGCTTAAAGGCTTGCGTTGAAATTCATCCACATATAGATAAGATACCAAAATGGCTAATACTTACGTCGATTACACAGGTGATGGGTCTAATGACACCTTCTCGATCACCTTCCCATACCTGAGCAATACCCATGTTAATGTTCTTGTGGGAGGCGTGACCAAGACCGAGGGAACCCACTACAACATCTCCACGGGAAACATTGTCTTTACCAGTGGGAATATCCCTGCCTCTGCCGCTACCGTTAAGGTAAAGCGGGTGACTGAGCGGATAACTCCTTTGGTGGACTTTAAGGACGGCTCTACGCTCCTTGAAGCTGACCTTGATACATCCTCTAGGCAGTCTTTCTACATCGCTCAGGAGACTGATGAAGCGGCTTTCCAAGCTGACTCCAGCGGTAACTATGATGCTTCTAATAACAAGCTAGTAAACATCGGAACACCTACAGCCGGGACAGATGGAGCCAATAAGCAGTATGTGGATGACCAGATTCTTACCAAGGATAACCTCGATGAGATAGCCGAAGGCACTACTAACAAGCATCTTACCGCTACACTGAAGAGCAAGCTGGACGGCATCGAGGCTTCGGCGGATGTAACCGATACAACCAATGTAACCGCAGCGGGAGCCTTAATGGACTCTGAGGTGGATGCTGATATTAAAACCCTAGCTCTCCCAGCTAACACCACTATATCGGACTTTGGGAAAACTGTAGTAGATGATGCGGATGCCGCAGCGGCTCGGACTACTCTAGGGGTAGATGCTTCCGGTACGGATAACTCCACTCCTGTAACTCTAGCCAACACTAACTACCTCTCAATCTCTGGTCAGGAGGTCACAGGAGGAACAGTTCCTCTAGGAAGCGGAGGCACGGGCCAAACTACAGCCCAAGCTGCGATTGATGCCCTCACACAGACCAGTGGGGCTACGAATAACCATGTCTTAACCAAGAACGCCTCTGGGAATGCTGTGTGGGCAGCAGCTCCGGGGTCTAGCGGAGGTGAAGCTAACACTGGTAGCAACGTAGGCACTGGTGAAGGTGAGGTGTTTAAACAGAAGAGCGGGACTGACCTAGAGTTTAAAAAGATTGCTCAAGGATCAAACATCACAGTCACTGATAGCGGGAGTGAGATAACTATAGCCTCTACGGCAAGCGGAGGTGACACCCTGCCAATCGCAGACTCTACAGCAGTCGTCAAAGACCCCGATGACGATACTAAGCAAGTCCGTATTGATGCAGGAGCTATTACCACAGGCACTACACGGGTCATCACTATGGGTGATCGGGATGTGGACTTAGCAAGCGGAGGTACGTTTGCCGAGGCAGGGCACGGCCATAGCTACCAGCCCGAAGATGACGAGTTAACTGCTCTTGCAGGCCTGACTTCTGCTGCTGATAAAGGCATTCAGTTTACAGGCTCAGGAACAGCGGCTACTTACGATTTGACTGCTGCTGGTAAGGATCTGCTTGACGATACGGATGCTGCTGCTCAACGGACTACGCTTGGGTTAGCTATCGGCACTGATGTCCAAGCCTACGATGCGGATACTGTTAAAACAGATGTTGTTGACCAGAAGTTTACCAAAGGTGTCCGGGGTGACGTAGCAACAGTTACAATCGCAGCTAATGTAGCTACCTGTGACCTTGAAGATTCCAATAACTTTGCGATCACTCTACAAGCCGCTGCTTCCACGGAGATAACCTTCTCTAACCTGAACGCAGCTTCAGTCGGCCAGAATGGGACTATAACTCTCACACACGCTGGTGGTGCTACAACCTTTGGATCGGCTGCGAACCTAAAATGGGAGGGAGGGACTTCGCCTACTGTAAACACCACAGGTGTAGATGTAATAGCCTACTATGTTGAATCAACTTCCAGAGTGAGTGCGGTGTTCCTCGGCAACATGAGCTAACACATTCCATGAGTATTTTAAATAATTCATTATTGCTCAAAAAAGCAGCGGCCAGTGGCGACGGCGGCTCAACCCCAGCCGACCCTGTGACTCGTTCGCTGCGGTTTGATCCCTCTTCTAATTCATATCTTCAACGTGCTACGGGTTCCACTGATACAACGTGGACGATGGCAATGTGGGTGAAGCGCAGCGGTCTTACTGGCTATCAATATCTATTTAACTTTGGCAGCAGTTGGGGGCTGGCGTTTTACACTGGAACAAACTCCCTGTACTACTACAACGGCTCGACCAATACCTCTACCGAAGTGTTCCGCGACCCCTCTGCGTGGTTTCATCTTACGATGGTCACTACGTCTGGAACGGCTACCTTCTACGTTAACGGGGTTCAAGTAACCAGCAACAGCTTTTCTACGCCAAGGACAAGCTCCGCTCTTGGCACTGTTACATTCGGGCGGTGGTCTTCTGGGGCATACGACTTTGATGGATATCTTGCAGACATTCATTTCATTGAAGGCGAAGCAAAGTCCCCCACAGATTTCATAGAGTCTAATGGTTACGGCGGCTACAAACCCAAAGAGTACACTGGCTCCTTCGGCACAAACGGATTCCATATCGACGCCCAGCCTCTCGGTTCCGATGCCGACCTTCTCGTATCCTCCATAGACCGCAACGGTGGCGACACGACTTTTGCTGACGCGGCACAGGGACACGGGTTAACTGTTAGTGGTGACACGAAGCATAGTGTCGCAGTTGGTAATCCGTTTACAGGTGAAGATAGGGCTGTGACTCTACCCGATACGAACGGAAACCTTGAGATTGCAGACCATAATGATTTCGATTTAGGAGACACCGATTGGACTGTGGAGGGGTGGTTTAATCTTCAGAACTCTGGCGGACAGTCGTTGATTTCTAAAAGTGGCGAGTGGCAAATCTACTACTATTCGGGCGAGATTCGGTTTTACCTCAATAACTCATTTCAATTTAGGTGCTATTGGACAGCTACGTTAGGCAAGTGGCACCATATCGCCCTGTGCCACGACTCCAGTGCGAATGATTTGCAGTTTTACGTTGATGGCGAGCCGATAAGCTCCAATGAGTCCAGCAGCACCAGCAGCTACTCTTGGCCTACTGGCAGCGGCGACCTGTTCATTAACAAGTGGTCTGACACTTACGCTACGCAATACACTAAAGAGGTTCATGTTTATGATGTCCGTGTAATAAACGGCACGAAAGTTTACTCAGGATCGTTCACGCCTCCTTCCGGCAAGCTAACCACAACTGGTGGCACTTACCCTTCTACAACAAACGTAAACACCAGCATCACATCAAGTCACACAGTGTTGCTTATTCAGCCAGAAAATAGCGACACAGATTTCCACGACGAGTCCGACAGTAGCCATACTATTACTGGCAATGGCTCACCCACCCGCACAGCCTCCACGCCCTACGAAGCCGCAGCTAAATCAACTGCGATGTATTTTGATGGGAGCGGGGATTACCTTCAGACTCCCAGCGACAGCATATTCGCCATTGGAACATCAGAAACATTTACTGCCGAATGCTGGGTTTATTTCAAAAGCAACCCTTCTGGCGGTAGCTATATGGGCATTTTGTCCACCTATAATGTAAGTAGCGCATTAAATTGGATAATTGAAAATGCGGGTGGTTATTGGAGTGTTTACGACAGTAGCGGCACTCGCCAAGCAACATCAACTGCGGTGACAACTGGCGTGTGGCATCATGTCGCTTTAGTAAAAAATAGCAGCACGGCGGGTGATTCTAGTTTGTATCTTAACGGCACTAGGCTTCAAACTTGCACAGTTTCCAGTAATGCAACCGCAGCAAGGAAGCTAACTGTTGGCGGCATTTATGCATCTACCAACTACAATCTTAATGGATACATATTTGATGCTAGGTATGCGAAAGGGGAGACTAAATACACTGGCTCAACCTACACAGTTCCATCAGCCCCATTCGAACTAAACCCCGTCTATCTCGGAGCCGACCAATCCGGCAACAAGAATCATTTCACGCCGACTAACATCAGTAGCCACGATACCGTGCTTGATACTCCTACTCGCAATTACGCAACTATGAGTCCGGTTAACCTCGCTCAATATAGTGGCACGATAACTTTTGGCGAAGGAAACCTATCGATTAGCTCTTCAGGGACTGCTAATAACAAAATCGCGTCCACACAGTCGATGCCGAGCGGCAAGTGGTATGCAGAGGTTCGGCCCAATGCTCAAAATAACGCAATGGTGGGGGTTTGCCGACCACAGGATATTGTAGTCTCAAGTCAATCGGCTGGCTACGGGGGTGCGGGTCACGTTGTCTACGTTTACAACGGTAAAGTTTATAATGGCTCAACTAGCTGGACATCACAGGCATACACTTCTACAGCAGATGGGGATGATGTCATTCAACTGGCTGTTGACGTTGACAATTCAAAGATTTGGTTTGGTCTAAATGATACTTGGGAAGGAACAGTAGGTAGTTCTGGTGGTCACTCCCTTGATTCAGGCGAGCAAGTTTTTGTCTACTCATATCGGGACGAGGTAATATGGAACTTCGGCCAAGACCCTACCTTTGCTGGCGGCAAAACAAGCGGTCAGGACACCAGCCAATCCGAGTTCTTCTATGCGCCACCCGAAGGCTTCAAAAGCCTCAACTCCTCCAATCTCGATGACCCAACCGTTACGCCGTCAGAGCATTTCGATGTGCTGACGTACAACGGAAACTCCGACCTATACAACGCCAGCGGCTCTACACAGAACGTCACTGGAGTCAACTTCGACGTTGGGATGGCGTGGATCAAGGACAGGGACAACAATTCTTCCGGATACACCAGCAGTGGCTCCGACGAATACGGACACTACCTGTTCGATACCGTTACAGGCACAAGCTCTGGCGGGTATAACCTAGACGGCGATGTAGTTTCCAGCGGGTCTGGCGCGTATCTCAACTCTGGCTACTACGGAGTAACTTCATTTAGTGCCGGGTCTGGAACGAGCCGAGGCATCACGGTGGATGAGGCTGGGGAAACGAACTTTGATTACGACGATGGGTCATACCAACTCACCGAACGCTATGTGGCGTGGCTCTGGAAGCTAGGCAGCACGGGTTCTAGCAGCACTTGGAATAGCTCCTACACTGCTCCGAACACCGAACACTACAATGCTTTGGCTGGCGTAACCACGATTGATGTAACTCCAGCTAGTAGCGGAAACCTTGAAGTAGCCCACAGTCTGTCAGCAGCACCGGAGTTCTTTTTCGTAGGGACTGACGGGTACTCAAACTTCAGCGGATTCCCTGCGTTCCATAAGGATTTAACCAGCGGAAACTATCTGCAACTTGATGGCAATTCGGCCCAATCAAGCGATAGCACTTACTTTCCATCTGGGGCGGCTCATGCTGATTACATTAAACTGGGGTCAGCGTTTATAGATGACTACGGGTACGGTTTTAACCTCCGCATCTGGGCGTTCACTGGGGTCGATGGTCACTCCAAGTTCGGCAAATACACGGGCAATGGGAACACCTCTGGAGCTGGGCCAGTGGTTTACCTTGGGTTCAAGCCAGCGTTGCTGATGATTAAACGGATAGACAGCTCGAACAACTGGGTCATTTTGGATAACAAAAGAAACCCTAGTAATACAGTAAATTTAACCCTTCAAGCCGACTCTTCTTCATCAGAGGGAGGCAGCTCGGACACTTACCTAGATTTCATCTCTACCGGATTTAAAGTCAGAAATACTGCAACTGCGAACTGGCTAAACGCATCGAGTGGAAGCTACATCTACGCCGCCTTTGCCGAATCACCATTTAAACACGCCAACGCCAGATAGGATTTTAATTATGCCATATACTACACAAGAAGGTCGGGTTCTCCCGCTGGACAAAAGTTTCACTCACAACAACGTCCAATTTGGGGCTAATTGGTTACGGGTATCCAACCCCGAGGACAAACAATCCTATGGAATCTCATGGACTGATCCTGAGCCTGAAGTAGTTGTCCGTGCGCCACTAGAGCGTGAAAAGTCGGACGGGGTGAAAAGGGCCAAGAACACTGCGGGACAGCTATTGGCTACTACCGATTGGCAGATTATTGCCTCCGTGGAGCGCGGGCGAGCAGTGGCAAGTGATGTATCGGAATACCGTGCTGCGGTCATTGTCGAAGCTGACCGTTTGGAAAGCCAGTATAGCACTGCCGAAAGCTACGAAGCACTAGACGCCATTGTGCAGAACTGGCCCGAGACTCCTGAAGAGAAAGCTCAGAGAGAGGCCGACGAAGCGCGGATTAAGAAACAGCAAGAAGAGGATGCTGCTAAAGAGGGTGGAGGCGAATAGTCATGGAAGATATTACGGATTGGTTTAAGATGTTTGGAGTGAACGGCGGCGTACTTGGAGTTGTATCATTGACTGACCTTGAGCTAATGCTAAAGATCGTCATGTTGATCCTTACCTGCATCTGGACTACCGTAAAAATACTAAAACTCATCAAAGAATAACATGGACGGAAAAAAGGAAAACCGGGAAAAGCTAGAGTTACTCCACGGGTTACTCATAGATGAATTTATAGGCCGCATTCAGAACGGTGAAGCAGAGCCTTCCACTCTCAACGCCGCTCGTCAGCTCCTCAAGGACAACTCGGTTGACGCTGTGATTACCGATGACTCTCCCTTGAATCGCCTGAGCAAGATGGTGTTACCCTTCGACTCCGAAGAGAACCGCACCAAGCAGCCCTCAGTGACCAAGGACTTACTACAGAACTAGCCACCTAATGAGAGTCTACTCAGCATACGATAAGGAATACCAAGCTCGCCCTAAACAGGTGAAGAAGCGTGTGGCTAGGAATGCTGCCAGACGGCTTATGATTCGTAAACATGGCAAGGCAGCTTTGAAGGGGAAAGATGTGGATCATAAACGATCCCTAAAACGAGGAGGCAGTAACGGTTACTCAAACTTGCAGATAAGGAGTCGCAAAAGTAATCGTGCTGATAAAACATGACCGACCCACGGTTAGCTGACTTTCGCAACTTTCTCTTTCTCTGCTGGGAACACCTAAACCTCCCAGAGCCAACTCCTGTCCAGTATGACATGGCAGAGTTTGTCCAGAGAGGCCCAAAGCGTTCTATCATCCAAGCGTTTCGAGGAGTAGGTAAGTCCTACATTACCAGTGCCTTTGTCTGCCACCAGCTTCTTCTAGACCCTGAGCTAAAGTTCCTAGTGGTCTCCGCTAGTAAGTCACGGGCTGATGACTTCAGCACATTCACACTCCGTCTCATTAGCGAGATTCCACTACTCCGCCATCTCTACCCCAGTGAGGAGCAGAGAAGCTCTAAGATTGCCTTTGATGTAGGCCCAGCCCAAGCCTCTCACTCTCCATCGGTTAAGTCTGTAGGTATTACAGGGCAGCTCACTGGCTCCCGTGCTGACATCATTATTGCTGATGACGTAGAGAGTGCTAATAACTCAATGACCGAGGGAATGAGGACTAAGCTCTCGGAGACGGTAAAAGAGTTCGACGCTATCCTGAAGCCAGATGGTAGAATCCTTTATCTCGGTACTCCTCAGACTGAGCAGAGCCTCTATGACCGCCTAGCTCCCCGTGGATACGAGTGTCGGATATGGCCAGCTAGGCATCTTGATGAGGAGCAAAAGGTGTCCTATGGCAACCGATTGGCTCCCTTTATCGCTAACGCTAAGGATAAAGTAACGGGAACCTCCACAGACCCCCTACGGTTCTCCGATGATGACCTAATGGAGCGAGAAGCCTCCTATGGTCGCTCAGGGTTTGCCCTACAGTTCATGCTGGATACCAAGCTGGCCGACACTGACAGGTATCCTCTGAAGCTCAATGACATGGTTGTGACCTCCGTTGATCCCAAGCGAGGCCCAGCTCATGTGGTGTGGGCCAATAGTCCTGAGCTTCGATACAACGATCTCCACAACGTGGGCATGGATGGTGATGGGTTCTTTAGGCCCATGAGTATCTCCGAGGACTTCGCAGAGTACCAAGGGGTAGCCATGAGCATTGATCCGTCCGGTAGGGGTAAGGATGAGACAGCCTACGCTGTGGTTAAGTGCCTCCACGGTCAGTTGTTCCTAGTGGATGCCGGGGGCTTCCGAGGGGGTTACTCAGCAGAAACCCTAGAGTCCCTAGCTCACACTGCCAAGAAACACGGGGTTAACTATATCGTTATAGAAAGTAACTTTGGGGATGGAATGTTCAGCTCCCTGTTCCAACCCGTGCTAGGGAAGATACACCCCTGTACAACTGAGGAAGTCCGTCACAGCAAGCAGAAGGAGCTACGGATCATAGACACCCTAGAGCCTGTCCTAAACCAGCATAGGCTCATCGTAGACCCCAAGGTTATCGAAAGGGACTACGACACATCTGTGGGCTATGCCGGGGAGGTTGGTGGGGAACAGGCGGAGAAATACAGCCTCTTCTACCAGATGTCCCGGCTAACCAGAGACAGAGGTAGTCTCCTCCATGATGACCGATTGGATGCCCTGAGCATAGTAATCCACTACTGGATAGAATCCCTAGCCAGAGACGTAGAGGGAGCCGCAGAAAGCCATAGGGAAGCCCTAATCATGGAAGAGCTAGAGAAGTTCATGGATGGGGCTATCGGGAGTAGGAGGAAAGAACCTACTTGGATGGACATCTAGGAATACCCCTTCCTGAGCCTCTAGGGGGTCTACAAGCCATCCTAATCCCTAACTAGGGTCAACACACCCCAACCACGACAAAAAGGCTTAGGGAGGCTCCTGTAGAGTTAGGTGAAGCCAAGGAGGTACTTTGGGCGTCTAAGGGGGACTATGAATGAACTAGGATTAATCATGGCTTTGGTAGACACAGCTTGTCAGATTGCTACGGCTATTGGGGTAATTGTGATAGCATTTCGTGTAAAAGGGTAATTTCTCCGACAAGAAAACTACCTAAAACACGAAATCTTTGCACATAAAAGGCCCATGTATATCAAACCTCCCACCCCCTTCGGGGAAACGACAATCTATCTAAGGATAACCCTGCTTTTGTTGGTTATTTTAATTAGTGGGTGTTAACGGAAAAGAAGGCTACGGGGGGATAAAGGGGGGCCATAAGAAAACATAAGAAAACCTATAGTTGGTTTTCATAAATAATAAGAAAAAGAACTAAGGATTTCTCTTTCTAAAAAACTATAACAACAACTATAAAAGAAACTATAGGTAAACTATAAGAAAACTATAGGTAAACTATAGGAGAGCTAAAGTTAACCAAGTTAGTTGTTGTCTTAGATCACGGTTAGGATTCAGATTTACTCAATGAATGATGGTGGTAATAATGATAATGATTATGAGGAGCACAATCCTCCAACAAAGATAAAGATTAACGGTGTTAAGGTTGATATTTTCTGGGTAGATACGGATGAAGATTTAAAACATATCATCCCCGGAGAAAGACTAGGGGATGCTGTGGGTTATGCTATCACCTATCCTAAGCTGGCTATAGTTGTGGATAAGGAGATGCTAAAGATGAACCATGATCTGCCTAGGATGACTCTTATCCATGAGATGCTCCATTTGGTTAGTGATCTTAATGGGTTGGGGTTAACGGAAAAGCAGGTTCTAGGATTGGAAACAGGGTTATATGGGGTTTTCAAGGAGAACCAAGGATTTCTAGAGTTTCTGTTCGACAGAGGACAGGAAAGATAGGTGTGTTGATGTTAACGCATTGTTTGTGCTGTCATGTGTAGGAGTTTCCGAGGTCTCCTGTTAAAACCTCGGTTTTCTTTAGGCTCCCCTCTCAAAACTCTCGCTGTTTCTCTCTCCCTGCCAATCCCCACCCTGAGACAGAGGGAGGAGGGGAGTCGTTTTGTTTTTGGTAGAAAAATCTGAATGGGTATATAACGTACACTTTACCCGATTTTCCCCCAAGGGGGTCGGCCCTTTTTCTGGTGGCCAGCTTTAACGATAAAGTGAGGCCCGATGCCACTTTTTACGCCACGCTGACATAAAATAATATTGCCCTGCAACGCTAGGAAAAGGACTAACAATCGGTTGGCATGGGTATGTTGTCGATTGGTGGGGTAAAATTAGATTTGCTTATGGTAGGCATTAGAAAAAGTTAAGTGTGTTTTTGTTTTACCTTGGGCGCGGATTCTCGGTGTGAATAACTTTAATCGGAAAAAGACTTGCACAATCTTTCCGCTCCTGTATTCTATCCAGAGCTGTACGGGATACAGCGACAACACACACACCATGACAACACCAGCAAACGCATACCGGAAAGCCATTCAGACAATCAAAAAGCAAGCTGATGAGCTTCAACTGATGAACGAGAGACGCAGCTCTCTTTATGGGGCACTACAAGCTGCTCAAGGTCGCGAGCGAACTCTTGCCGTCCAGCGTTATCAAAAAGCGGTTGAAGAAACAGCAGAACTGAAACGCGCACACCGCATTGCAAATAAAACCAAATAACAACAAACAACACACACAAACACACCATGACAACACCAACACCAACACCAACACGTCCGATGTGGGAAACCACAGGCGACATGATTAAACACTACCGCGCACTCGTTTCATCTCCCGGCAAATTCGAGGGTGAGAAACTATTGACGCCATACCTATATGATTGCGCCATGAACGGGGACGGTGAGCAAATCGTTTACCAAGAAGATGGGTGCGGCATTTGGGCCGTGAAGTTCGACCTGTACTGCGACGAAATAGAACATTTTAGCATGACTGAAGATGAAAGCACATGGATTCTCGTTGAGGACTCACAAGGGTTCGTCATGACCATGACTGTAGACCATTTCAAAAACTACATAGGGCCGGACATGGCAAATGAATTGGTGAACATTGATCTCTAAACACACAAACAACAAACAAACACACACACAATGAAAAACAGCATATTAACAAAAAACCAAGTTAAGAGGATAAGAGTCCCAGAGGGCGAAAACCAAAACATTCACACCGTGACTCTACGGTATGATGATAAATGTGGGAACGGGCACAATACGTTTTCAATAACGGCAGAGGGCAAAGATATGTTTGGCTGTCTGCATGACGAAATAGCAGAGGCAATGCCCATGCTAAAGCCATTCATTAAATGGCACCTCACAAGTTCGGACGGGCCTCTGCACTACATTGAAAACACTATTTTCTTTGCTGGAGACCGTGATTGTTGGGGTGGCAGGAAAGGCGAGCCTCGATCCTTTAAGTTTGGCGTTAAAGGGCGCAACGGTAAGCCTGTGACAGACAAAGACGGAAAACCTTTGCATTGGCGGAGTGAAGAAGACGCCCAAACAATCGCGCACCAATTAGGGGCGGAGGTTGTCGAGGTTCCCGTGCTTTTTCACGAGGGGAAGGAAAGGGAGTTTGACCTTGCCCGTAGCGCAGCCGTATGGCCGGAAGCTACTGATAAAGAGCTTTCAGTCTCCAAAGAGGAATTGACTAAAGCACTCAAAAAGCGATTGCCTAAACTGATGAAAGAATTTCGTCGGGACATGGAAGAACTAGGTTTCATTTACTAAAGGAAAGGAAACACATGATTAACGCAAAAACATTCTTCATCGATTGGTGGAACAATTATCTCACCACAGACCGCATAGCTTTTGACTATGGTATCACTCAGGCGCGAGCCGTTGAGCTGATCAGTCAGGGGCGGATCGAATGGAATAGGGATGCAGACAAGGCAAAGCGGGAGGCCAACGCATGAAGCTTGACACAATCCTTGCCCTTATCCAATTCGGCACATTGATCGCCCTACTAATATCGGCCAAGGGCAACTAATCCCCACCAAAACACGCCCGGAGAAATCCGGGTTTTTTCTTTGCCCTTTTCCTTTTATCGTTAAAGCCAATTCCCTCGGTTTTCCTTAAAACTCCACAAAAACAATCAAATACAAATCCCAGATTTTTGGACTACCTATGACTGTACACATTAACCGTTTCTTTAACCGTTTCTTTAACCGTTTCTTTCTTTAACCGTTGCTTTCCCGAATAAATAAGATAAACAGCCTATAATAATAATAATAATAAGAAACTCTAATACCATGACCCACGGATTCTACGTTAACCTAATCATCCTCGGTAAACTCTGGATGTCCTACAACTCTCTTGCCAACTCCTTTACACTTGAGATATACATCCACAATCGGGAGTTATTCATATCCATAGGGAGAGTCCGTGTCATCTACACTCCACCTTGGTACGAAAGAGAAGGGGCTGGTAGACTTTAACCGTGTCTTATCCCTGTTCCAGCTCATAGACCCAGAGATGCCCATTCAAATGCTCAAGACCTACGCCCTAGTCGCCCTGAGCCATCCTGAGCCTGTTACCATGACCGAGCTAGGGGCAGCCCTTGGTTTAGCTCAGTCCTCCATTAGTCGCAACGTAGCGGCCCTGAGTGATTGGAATAGGCATCATGTGGTAGGCCACGACCTAATCACCGCTAAGGAGAATCTTATGGATCGTCGGCAGAAGCTAGTGACGCTCACGATCAAAGGCCAGAAGCTCCGAGAACAGATAATCCGGTAGATAGCTGTTAATAACTTTGTTTAACAAAAGGCTTGTGCATCTTATCCATCTGTGTAATTATTACATTCAGCGATGAGGAACTGGCTAATGGAGACATCAATGTTAGTAGTGGGGTTGGCCCTGCTGATTGTACTCTCTCCGATCCTAGTAGCCCTCTTCGCCTTTGAGTTAGTTTTTAGAAACAACAACAACAAATAGACACACACATACACACATGAACATTAACGAATCACGCAAGCATTTATTAGGTAGGGAAATGCACCTGCGAAGTCTTATCTCTGATGAGGCACAGGAGATCGCCCGAATCTGTGAGGGACAACACAAGCGAGGCAAGCTCATTAGCGATAAATGGGATTGTTCACGATACCAAGCGGGACAGCTTCAAACATCCCTGAGCAGGATGCAGAAAGACTTGTCAACGCTGTTTGAGGTAGCGGGTGCAACTGAAATGCTGGAAGAACAGGAGGTGGCGAAATGACTACCGAAAGAGAAACCCGCTGGGGTATCCAAATCCAGCGAGACAAGATTGGGAGCTTCGAGGTCTGGGAGAGTGTCCCGGTAATCAAGAACGGGATGATCCGCCGTAAGGTAGGAGACACCCTAGAACTAGACGGGGCTACCTACGAAGTCACCAGAGTAACCGAGAGTGGAGCCGTAGCTAAGGCCGTGTCCAAGCGGAGGGTTGAGTACACTACCGACGAGGGCAAACAAGTCAGCTACATGGCTACAGCTAACAGAGAAGTCCATATCAGTTCATATCGGCATAAAGAGGAGGGCAAGGGGGCATGAACAACAACGTGCATCACATACACCGCACTTATTCAAGCCACGGCAGGACAATGGTGAGTTTTCGGTACTCATACGTCCCTGTTAGTCTTGATGAGCCACAGCTCCTAATGACGAACTTTAGTGACTTTGACGGGCTTTGCAGAAAGTACGGTGAAGAGAATCACTGGAAGGGCTGTAGTAAGCTAAAGAACCTCAAGTCTGAGATTAGTTTAAATAGCGCAGAAGAAAAACAGGAGGGCAAATAGCCATGCCAGTAACTAAACGAGGTAATTCATTTGAGGGGTCTGTCCATCACAAGTCCAAAAGGATACGGCAGAGCTTCCCAAGTAAGCAAGAGGCAGAGAACTGGGTTATCCACCAGAAGGCTGCGATAGCCAGTGGTAAGCCCCTGCAATCCAATACAGTCATGGGGACTCGCACATGGGGAGACTTACTAGAGGCTACCTATAACCGCTACTGGAGAGATGCTAAGTCGGAGTCTACCCTTCGTCGTAATGCCGAGGCAGTAGTGGCTTTCTTTGGCTTAACCAATCCAGTAGGGGGTATTATGCAGGAGCAGATAGATTCTTTGATCCTCAACTTCGAGGGGAAGGGAAACAGTAACGCTACGGTTAACCGCAAGTTAGCTGCATTGTCTAAGATGCTTCACTTTGCCTTTGACCGTGGATGGCTACAGGAGCTTCCGAAGATCGAGAAGAAGCGGGAGCCTAAAGGACGCATTCGCTGGCTTACTTTTGAAGAAGAGGATGCCCTTGTGGCTAAGTTCCGTGAGCTAGAGCGGGATGACATGGCTGACCTAATCATTGTCCTAGTCGATAGTGGACTCCGGGTAGGGGAAGCTCTCAGCCTAGAGTGGAGGGATGTTACTGAAGGGGCTATCACCATCTGGGAGAACAAGTCAGACCATCCTCGGTCTATCCCAATGACCAAGCGGGTGCAGCTCATCTTCGAGGAGAGACGGACACGGGGCATTGAGAAGCCGTTCTGCATGGTGAAGCAGACTACCTTCAATCACATCTGGGAGTATGTCAGGAGCCTCTTAGGGCTGGCTAGGGACAAGCAGTTTGTTCCTCATGCTCTGAGACACACTTGTGCTTCACGGCTAGTCCAAGCGGAAGTCCCGTTGCTAGAGGTAAAGGAGATTCTCGGACACAAGGCAATCCAGATGACTATGAGGTACGCCCACTTGGCTCCTAAGAACCTGACCAACGCTATCAGCAAGCTGGAGAGATAACCCTTATGCCTTTTGTACACCGATCCGACTTAAAGCCCTACCAACGAGATGACTTCGACGAGACGATAGCGTTCGAGCGTTGGGCTGAACACATAGAAACATCAGAACCCCCAAGAGAAAGAAACATGATAACACTAAAACTACTGACCGCTTTGATTGCGGTGGAATCGAGCGGAGATGATTCTGCTCTAGGAGACAATGGAAACAGCCACGGCTGCCTACAGATAGGCTGGGCAGTTGTGGCAGACGTAAACAAGGCACGGGAACGCAGAGGCGCACCAGCCTTTACCTTCCCCAAGGATGCCTATGACCGCACCAAGGCCAAGGCCATCTGCCGGGAATACCTGAACATCTACTGCACTGAGAAACGGCTAGGGCGTAAGCCTACCCAAGAGGATGCAGCACGGATGTGGAATGGAGGCCCGAACGGCCACAAGAAAGTAGCCACAGAAAAATACTGGGCTAAGGTTCAACGTGAATTATCTAATCTAAAATAATGACTACTACATCTGATAAAATAAGGAAACCAAAGCTAACTGCATTTCTTGGCATTCGTCTGGACGCTGACCTTCACGACTTTGTTCTTGAGGAGGCAGAGAAACACACTGGCTCAAACGTGAATCGGTACATCCGCACTTTGCTTGAGAAGGCCAGAGCAAAGAAGCAAGGGACTTAATCCAGTAACTTACGCCACACGGTTGATCTGTGGCGAATGGGGATGTAAACAGGGAATAATGTGGCAGCTCAAATCAGCTAACCTATTGCGGGCGTGGTGAAATTTGGTAAACACAAGGGACTTAAAATCCTAATCCTAATCCATCCATAAGTGGAAACAGTCCAACCTATCACTATGATAAAAAACCGCTTAATTATATCCACTTGTGTATGCTAAGAGTGGCGAGCCTCGGCCAGAGGCAACCACTGTGGCAGCATGAGAGGGAGAGAGTACGCATGACAGCAACAACTCAAGAACACCTTAACGAACAGATGGTGACTCGCGCCATAAAGCGAGATAGGAATCTCAGGTCGCTGGGAATCCAGAAGTCTACTGAGACATGGAATGGCCCAGTTAGGACACTACTGACTAACTCAATACATGAGGTAGCCAAGGGTATCGAGGAGTGGGTAGAGGATGCCCTGACTAAGCCGGGAGTTAGGCACACGTCAGTCAAGCATCTGAGCCTGTTCACCCCTCACCAAGCCGCAGCCCTTGTTTGTCGGGTCATCCTTGATGCTATCAGCTCGGAGAGAACTATCAGCTCGGTAGCCATCAAGATAGGCACATGGCTAGAGGATGAGGCTCGGCTATCTAATCTAAAGAAAGCTGACCCTATCTACTTCAACAACCTGACTACCTACATGGAGAGGAAGAAGGGGCATAAGTTTAGACTGACTGCCACTAACGGAGCGATCAACAGGCACGGGAAGGATGAGCATATAGCTTGGCTCCCTACGGAGAAACTCCATGTCGGCCTTGCCACTCTGGAAATCTTCAAGGCTCGCACAGGTCTGATTGATTTCTCCAAGCGGTATCTCCGAGCTAAGAAGGCCATGACCTATGTTATCCCCACAGATGACTGCATGGAATGGATCAATAACTTTTCCGCAAGCCACGAGGCTCTGCGACCTGTGTACCTTCCGATGGTAGAGCCGCCCCAACCTTGGCTCGACACCCAACCAACATCGGGAGGTTACACAGTAGATTTCAAGAGACCCCTTGCCATCGTCAAGACCAACAACCCTCACCATAGGGAGGAGCTAACGGGGTTCTCAATGCCAGAGGTCTACGATTCAGTGAACCGACTTCAGGCTGTGCCTTGGCAGATCAATAAGCGGCTCTACAAAGTGATGCGGCACTTCTGGGACAACGGCTTGGATGACAAGGGGGGAATCCCAATGAACCGGACTAAGCCCCTGCCCACTAAGCCCCATGACATCGAGGAGAATGTGGATGCAGTCAGGGCTTACTGTAGGAAGGCTACTCAGGTCTACCACTGGAACGTCTGCCAGAAGTCAAACAGATTAGCCATCGCTAAGATTATTCACCTAGCCGATACTCTCCTCGATAGTCCGATTTACTTTCCTGTCCAATGTGACTTCAGGGGCAGGGCTTACTACGTCCCTACCTTCCTTAACCCCCAAGGCAACGGGTATGCTAGAGCTTTGCTAGAGTTTGCCGAGGCCAAGCCCTTGGGAGGTAAGGGGGCTGATTGGATACGGGTTCACCTTGCTAATTGTTTTGGTGAGGACAAGCTCCCGTTCAAGCTCCGCATCGCATGGGTCGAGGAGAACCGAGAGAAGATTCTTGAGTGTGCTGCTGACCCCTACACTAACCGCTGGTGGAGTGAAGCGGATGAACCGTGGATGTTTCTCAGGGCGTGTATCGAATACCAAGAATACAGTCATAACCCCGAAGGCTTCCGCAGTCGCCTCCCTGTACTTCTTGATGCGAGCAGTAACGGCTTACAGATTCTCTCCCTCCTACTCAGAGACACCAAGGGAGCTGAAGCTACTAACTGCTCTCCTAGTGATACCCCACAGGACATCTACATGAGGGTAGTGGGGGAGTTAGAGAACATCCTGAAGGGACGCTCAGAATCCTTCGCAGGGGATTGGCTGAAGTTTGGGATTACTCGGTCACTGGTTAAGCAGCCTGTGATGACCTTACCTTACGGAGCTACTACCTACGGCTTTGCTTGTCAGCTAGAGCAAGCTGCTATGTCGATCTGTAATGATAAGGATTTGATATGGGATGAGCAGGTAGTCCGTAAGTCAACTATGTGGCTGGCTAAGAGATTAGTCACTGCCATAGACCGTATATGTCCAAGGGCTGCTGAGATGATGATGTGGGTTAAGGACATGGCTTCTGAGGTACTTAGTGTTGAGAAGCCTGTAGCTTGGATTAGTCCGTGCGGGTTCCTTGTCCACCAAGGTTATATGATTGAGACCAAGCGGAGCGTTAAGACAACGATAGCGGGAGAGTTTAGGTATACTATTATTACCGAGCGTATTCCTAACACGGTCAATAAGAAGAGACACCGACAGGCTGTAGCTCCTAACTACGTCCACTCACTCGATGCCAGTATCATGCACAAGACGGTGAACAGGACTGATTTTGATGTGGTTACAATCCACGATTGTTTCGGCTCACACGCTGGAAACATTGATGAGCTGCTTAGGGCAACCAAGGCTTCCTTTGTGGAAGTGTTCAAGCCCTGTCAGGTCGATGAATTTCAAAGGCAGATGGAGAAGCTCTCCGGTAAGTCATTGAAAAATAATAAAGAAATACTCACTTTTGGAGATTTTGAGATCGACAAAGTTGAGCAAGCAAGCTACCTGTTTGGGTAGGAGACCGAGGAAATGAGGAACTGCTTCCTTTTATTTTCTCACAACCATAATAAGGAACAAAATGAATAATGAACGTGTGACTTCGCCTACTGGCTTGGCGAAATATCCAAAACTAAATGAGCCAGATTTTAAGTTCAAACCCCAAGAAGGTTTGTTCTCAGTCCAACTGATCTACACTCCAGAAGAGGCCAAGCCTTTTATAAGCCAATTAGAGGCTATTTATAAAAAGGCTTACCAAGCGGCCTGTCAGGAGGCAGGTAAGAAAACTATCAAACGCGCTCCTCACATTCCGTGGGGGCAGGAACTCGACAAAGATGACAACGAGACAGGAAACATTTTTGTTAAGTTTAATATGAAGCATAAGCACTTCAATAAACAGGGCGACTTAGCGTTTGAACAACGCCCTGCTTTATTCGATGCGGCTGGAAGTCCCTCTCAGGACTTAGTAGGGGGAGGAAGTCGTATTAAGGTTAACGCCGAGGTCAATCCTTGGAATGTCCCTGCGTTGGGCTTTGGGGTTTCACTGAGAATGAAGGCAGCTCAAATCATCGAGCTACGTTCGCCTAGTGGGCCGATGAACGCTGAGAGCTACGGCTTCAGCTCTGAGGAGGAAACACACGCTAACGGAGGAGAGACCTTCCCTGAAGCTGTGTTTGAAAAAGCAACTGTTTCAACTGGAGACGAAGATACATCTGATCCTAGTGACTTCTAATAGGAAGCAGTACCAATACCGCTCCAAATTTGAGCGGCAAATCGCATCCCAGTTAAAGCTGGCTGGGGTGCGGTTTGAATACGAAACGATAAGATTAGGATACACTCGAAAATGCTCGTACACCCCGGACTTTATTCTCCCCAATGGGATAGTGATAGAGGCCAAGGGTTTTTTCAAACCATCAGACAGAACCAAGATGCTCGCTGTGCGCGAGGCTAACCCCGACATGGACATCCGATTTTTATTCCAAAACGCCAAGGTGAAAATTACCAAAGGAGGTAAGACTACCTACGGGGATTGGGCGGATAAGAAGGGGTTCATCTGGGCTGAAAAGGACATACCAAACACATGGCTCATCCAATGACACAACAGGGATCAGACTTCATCAGTCACGAACCATGTCCAAGCTGCGGGAGCAGCGATGCCCTAGCAAGGTATTCCGATGGACATGGTTTTTGCTTTTCCTGCAAACACTACGAACACGGGGAGGGAGAGACTTCCCAGCAACACATACCAGCAACACAAAAAATGCAGACATTTATCTCAGGAGAAATCAATGATCTCCCAAAACGAAAACTAACCAAGGACACTTGTGCTAAGTGGGACTACCGGACTTCCAACTACAACGGCAAGCCTGTGCAGATCGCAACGTACAAGGATAACGAGGGAGCCATCATTGCCCAGAAGCTTCGGTTCCCTAACAAGGACTTTATGATCCTTGGGGATGCCACCAACATGGGCCTATTCGGTCAGCATCTCTGGAGTGATGGAGGCAAGATGGTGGTGGTGACTGAGGGGGAAGTGGATGCGATGTCTGTTTCCCAAACACAACAGCTCAAGTGGCCTGTAGTCTCTGTTCCGAATGGAGCGCAGGGAGCAGCCAAGGCTGTAGCAAAGAACATCGACTACCTTGAGAAGTTCGAGAGCGTGGTCTTTATGTTTGACCAAGATGACCCCGGAAGAGCCGCAGCTAAAGAGTGTGCTGCTCTTTTATCTCCGGGCAAGGCTAAGACAGCAGCCCTCCCACTGAAAGACGCTAACGAAATGTTAGTGGAAAATAGAAGTGCCGAGTTAGTGAAGGCCATGTGGGACGCCAAAGAGTATCGGCCGGACGGCATCGTAGGAGGTGGTGATCTTTGGGAATACATTACAGAGCTAGAGACTGATGAGTCTGTACCGTATCCGTTCGATGGGATGACAAGCATGACCCACGGTTTACGGAAGGGAGAGCTGGTCACTATCACAGCGGGATCGGGAATCGGAAAGAGTCAGTTCTGCCGTGAGCTGTGCCACTGGCTAATGACTCAGGGAGAAACCGTAGGATACATAGCCTTGGAGGAGAGCGTCCGTCGAACAGCTTTAGCCATCGTCGGCATTGAGCTATCGAAGCCCATCCATTTAAGCAAAGAGGAAGTTCCCGAAGAGGATTTAAAGGGAGCCTTTGAACGCTCAGTAGGCACCGGACGTTTCTTCACTTACGACCACTTTGGATCGGTGGACTCGGATAACCTACTCAACCGCATTCGCTATATGGTCAGGGGCTGTGGTTGCCAGTGGATATTCCTAGATCACCTTTCCATCGTGGTCAGTGGCCTCGAAGGAGGGGACGAAAGACGGCTCATAGATGTGACCATGACCAAGCTCCGCTCACTGGTAGAGGAACTAAAGATAGGATTGGTTCTTGTCAGCCACCTAAAGACTTCCGATGGCAAGCCCTTTGAGGAGGGTGGACAGATTTCCCTAGCCTCCCTGCGGGGTAGCCGGGGGATTGGACAGCTCTCAGATATTGTACTGGGGCTAGAAAGAAACCAGCAGGACTCTTCTGAACAAAATGTGACTCAGGTTCGCATCGTGAAAAATCGGTGGAGCGGAGAGACAGGGCTGTGCGCTAGACTAGAGTATAGCCACGACACAGGGAGGACACGGGAGATTGGGTTTCCAGAGCCTATCTTACCTGAAGAGTTCAGTAGCAACTAAGAGGAGACAAACACACATGAATGATAGCAACGAATACATACAATTAGAGTTCCCTTTCGTAGCGGAACTAGAGCAACCAGCGCAACTTGAGTTCGACTTTACCGACCAATGAGTACGCTCATCTTCGATCTGGAGTCTGATGGACTCTTAGACCAGACAACTGAGATTCATTGTATCTGCATCAGAGATGTAGAGCGTGAAGTCGTGTATCAATGTAACAGCCAGCCGGACGGTAGGGGGATTCAGGAAGCCCTGAGCTTGCTACAGAATGCTGAGACCATTATTGGACACAACATCATGGGGTTTGATATTCCTGTTCTTAGGAAGCTCTACCCTAGTTGGTATCCCAAGGGCAAAGTCTTAGATACCCTGCTTCTCACACGCCTCATTTGGCCTGACTTGCGGGAGAAGGACTTTGGGATGATGGGAGAGAGACCTGACTTCCCCAAGAACTTGATAGGCTCTCACAGTCTTAAAGCGTGGGGACACCGGATTGGACTGCTCAAGGGAGACTTCAAGGAGAACAATGACTTCTCAGAATGGAGTCAGGAGATGCAGGACTACTGTGTTCAGGATGTAGCCGTTACCCACAAACTCTATAAGGCTATCTGTGACAAAAACTACAGTCATAAAGCAATCGAGCTAGAGCATAAGTTTGCTGCCATCATTAATGAGCAGGAGAAATACGGATTCATGCTGGATGAGGACAAGGCTATGGAACTGGTCGCTGTGCTTACAACCAAGAGAGCGGAGATCGAGGACAGGCTTCAGAAAGTGTTCCAGCCTGAAGTGGAGACCATGAAGAAAACCAAGTGGAACTTTGATGGTCAGGTGTTCCGAACCAAGGCAGAGGCCGCCGCAGCCGCTAAGGGATGGGCTAAGGCAAACAAGACTACGCAAAAGGTAGCTCTAGGGATGATCGAAAAAGGAGAGCCTCTAAAGAAGAAGATTCCTTTTAATCCCGGTAGCCGAGATCAGATAGCTAAAAGGTTTATGAACCGAGGCTGGAAACCTACAGAGTTCACCCCTGACGGGAAGCCAAAGGTGGATGAGCCTGTGTTGCGGGAACTAGATAAGATGGGATTCGAGGAGGCTGGGCCTCTCTTGGAGTACCTAATGATTCAGAAGCGGCTAGGCCAACTTGCTGAAGGTAAGGAGGCTTGGCTAAAGTTAGTCAAAGCAGACGGGCGTCTGCATGGACGGGTGACAACTAACGGAGCGGTGACGGGACGTTGTACTCATAGTAAACCAAATCTAGCACAAGTACCGAATGCTGGATCACCGTATGGAAAGGAGTGTCGTGGATTATTCAGAGTACCCAACGGAAGAAAACTTGTTGGAGCGGATGCGAGCGGATTGGAGCTTCGTTGCTTGGCTCACTTCATGGCAAGATTCGATGGTGGAGCCTATGCCAAGGTCTTACTTGAGGAGGACATCCATACTGCGAACCAAACGGCAGCAGGTCTACCGACGAGGGACAATGCCAAGACCTTTATCTACGCATTTCTATATGGGGCAGGAGACGAGAAGATCGGCAAGATTATTGGCAAAGGGCAGAAGGAGGGGAAGGCCATTAAGAAGGAGTTCCTCAATAAGACTCCTGCCCTTAAAAAGCTACGGGAGGCCGTCATGGAGGCGGTAGAGGCTAAAGGCTACCTTGTAGGACTTGATGGGAGGCATCTTCCAATTAGAAGCTCCCACGCTGCTCTGAACACTCTTCTACAGAGTTCAGGGGCATTGATAATGAAACAGGCTACGATTCTCCTGTATAAATATCTGGAGATGAGGGGCTGGGCATTTGGCAGAGAGTATGCACTTGTGGGTCATATCCATGATGAGGTGCAGCTAGAAGTGAAAGAGGAGCTGGCAGAGGCAGTAGGACTAACCGCTGTGAAGGCTATTCAAGACGCTGGCAGGAGCTTTAGCTTCCGCTGTCCTTTAGATGGAGAATACAAGGTGGGGGACAACTGGGCAGAAACACACTAACCAAGGATTATGGATGGGAAAAATAGACAAGGAAGTATTGAGTTACATTGCTGGCTATTTTGACGGAGAAGGCTGCGTCTACTTTGATAGGACACGCCTCAGATGTCAGGTAAACTCTTGTTACCCTTCAAGCGTAAAGTTGATTAGTAACTTATTTGGAGGCTCTGTAATCTATAACTCACCGAGGAGGGCGCACACTCGCGGGCTGTATAGCTGGTCGCTAGGCGGGACTAAAACATTACCACTTCTAAAAGCGATTGTTCCTTACTCTTTAGAAAAGAAGAGGCAAATAGAGCTGAGTATAGAGTTCTTAGAAACTGATAACAAAACCAGAAGAGCTGAAATTATCACTCAAGTGAAAGCATTAAAAAAAGTTATTTATTATGAAAAAAAGAACACTTCTAATTGACGGAGATGTGGTCGCCTACCAACACGCTGCCAAGGTAGAGCAGCCGATACATTGGGGAGATGACCTGTGGACGCTACACGCTGATGCACGGGAGTGCCGTGGCAGGATTAAAGATTGGATTGGATGGATTAAAGAAAAAGTAGAGTGTGAAAGCATCCAGCTTTTCCTCTCCTGTCCTCAGAATTTCCGCAAAGAGTTAGAGCCGAGCTACAAAGCTAATCGCAAAAATAAGCGGAAGCCTATAGTGCTTCAGGATATACGGGAGTGGATGATGTCCGAGTATGGAGCTAAAATATACCCACGGCTGGAGGCAGATGACGCTATTGGGCTAGAGCTTACTCGGAAAACTAAAGATGAGCGAGTCGCCGCTAGTATTGATAAGGATTTTGATACAATCCCCGGTATGCACTTTAACTGGGACAAGGATGAAACTGTTCGAGGAGTGACCAAGGAAGAAGCTGATTATAACTTCTTTACCCAAGCACTTACTGGAGACTCGACTGACAACTACGGAGGATGTCCGGGGGTTGGCCCGAAGAAAGCGGAGAAGATTCTGGAAGGCGTTTCTGATTACTGGGGAGCCATTCGGGGAGCATACGAGAAGGTGGGACTAAGTGAAGAGGTGGCTCTGACTCAGGCTCGCCTAGCCCGTATCCTAAGAGATGGAGAATACAACATGAAAACTAACAAGATTAAATTATGGAAGCCCCTTTAAAAGTTTACATATCTGGGCCTATGACGGGCTACCCAGATTGGAACTTCCCAGCATTCCACCGAAAAGCGGAGGAGCTGAAGAAGATGGGCCTCGATCCTGTTAACCCTGCTGAGAATTTTGGAGGGCAGACAGACTTGCCCAGAGAGCTTTACATGAAAACCGATATTGGTCAGCTAGTGGAGTGTGACCGGATTGTGTTTTTAGAGGGTTGGCAAACGAGTCGGGGAGCTGTATTAGAGGCAAATGTAGCCATTGAGTGTGGAATTGATCCACTTGAGGATGTTTATTATGGATGACAATGTAATAGTAAAGGATTCAGGGCAGCGTCAGGCATTTGACACTGGGAGTGTTCGGGACACTAGGGACGGGAAAGGTAGATATGATCTTCTGCCCCCATACGCTATCTATTTAGTGTCTCGGCAGTTTGAAGAGGGAGCTACTAAATACGGCTCTAGGAATTGGGAAAAGGGACAGCCTCTTTCCCGCTATGTGGACTCCGCTCTCCGTCACTTGTTTAAGCATCTTGGTGGAGAAACAGACGAGAGACATGATGTAGCCGCTGCTTGGAACTGTCTGGCTATGCTAGAGACTAAGCACAAAATAGACACAGGTGATTTACCAAAGGATTTAGATGACATTTGAGGACGAAGATAAATTTCCAAGGGTCACTAAAACTCTGTTATTTGAGCTGGAAACACGGTTTCCTAACCAATGTCCTCGGCCCGATGATACAGAAAGAGAGATTTGGATGGCTGTGGGAAGGAGACAAGTCGTTGATTTACTGAAAGAAAAGTTTGACGAACAAAATAAAACTGTCTTAACTGCGGAATAAATTGTTGACTAATTATGTGCTTCTCAGCTCCAAAACCTCCTCCTGCCCCTGCGGCTCCCCCTCCCCCTCCACCCGCTCCTACTCCCACGGCTAAACGGGTAGCCTCCCCTCGCAAGGGTGGCAGCTCTAGTGCTGGAGGCTATAAGGGGCGGCGGCGAGGCCGTGCTGCCTTGAGGATTAACCTAGCTGCTCCAGCCAGCTCAGGAACTTCAGGGCTGAATATACCAGTTTAACCTATGTACAACGGGAAAACCGCTAAGGCACTCTACAGCGAGTGTGAGACGCTGCGCCAAACTTACCTTGAGCGAGCTAGGGACTGCTCTGAGTTGACTATCCCAACTCTTATCCCGCCAGAAGGCCACTCCTACGCTACCAAGTATGAGACCCCCTACCAAGGGGTTGGAGCTAGAGGCGTTAATAACCTAGCCTCTAAACTTCTCTTGGCCCTATTTCCCCCCAACGCTCCATTCTTCCGACTCAGCGTAGATAAATACAAACTCCGAGAGTTAGGTGGTGATGACGAAAGTAAGACTGAGATTGAGAAGGCTCTATCGGAGATAGAAAGAACCGTGATGAGGGAGGTGGAAACCTCGGCTCTGCGGGTTCCAGTGTTTGAGGCTCTCAAGCATTTGGTGGTTGCGGGTAATGTTTTAATCTTTACCCCAAAGAAAGGGGGCATCCGTGTTTTCCAACTAGAAAACTACATTGTTAAGCGAGACCCGTTTGGCAATGTGATGCACATCTGTACCAAGGAAGTTGTGGCTCCTGCTGCTCTCCCTGAGAACATCAGAGCTGAAGTTAACGAGGAGGCTCTTAAACGGCAGACCGGAACTAACGAACCTACGGTGGAGCTGTACACAGCAATCTGCCGCCAAGATGATGGCAAGTTCTATGTATGGCAAGAAGTCGAGGGAAATCAAATCCCCGGCACAGTGGGCTATTTTAAAGAAGAGGATAATCCATATATCCCTCTCAGGTACAGTCGGGTGGATGGTGAGGACTATGGCCGTGGGCTAGTGGAAGAATACCTTGGAGACCTGAAGAGTCTTGAGGCTCTGACCCAAGCTATTGTGAAACTAGCTGCGGCCTCTGCTAACATTAAGATTCTGGTTGATCCTAATGGGACTACCAAGGCTAAGAATCTTGCTCAGAGTCCGTCTGGTGCTTTTGTCTCTGGACGGGCTAACGATGTCTCTGTTCTTCAGATGGAGAAGGTTGCTGATATGCGAGTGACCAAAGAGGTAGCGGGGAGCATCGAGCAGCGGCTTGCCTATGCCTTCCTCCTGCACACTTCAGTCCAGCGGGACGCAGAGCGAGTCACCGCCGAAGAGATTCGGTATATGGCTCAGGAGCTAGAGTCTGCCCTTGGGGGAGCCTACTCCATCCTGTCTCAAGAATTTCAATTACCACTTGTCACTAGAATCATGGATCGCATGGCGAGTGAGAAGAGGCTTCCTAAGCTGCCTAAAGGTGAGCTGGTCAAGCCGATGATTGTCACGGGTGTAGAAGCCCTTGGCCGTGGAAATGATTTAAATAAGTTAGATATGTTCGTAGCTGGGGTCGGCCAAATCTTTGGCCCGGAGGCCATTCAGCAGTATGTGAATGTGTCTGATTACCTGAGCCGCAGGGCTACCTCTCTTGGCATTGAGACTGAAGGGCTGATCCGCTCTGATGAGGATGTGCAAGCAGAGGCCCAGCAGCAACAGCAGCAGATGATGATGGCACAGATGGCTGAGAAACTTGGCCCATCTGCTATCAAGTCAGCGACAGATGTTTCCCTCGCTCAAGGAGGAGAAGCCCCTGTCGAAGAACCGCCTCCCGCTGAGTAATTTCAGCTTGAGGCATAACCCAGATAAGGAGAAAAATGAGCGACATCGTTGAAGTCCAACCGGAAATATCCGGTGCGGAAGCACCTAATCAACCTATGGCAGACCCTGAAAATGCTGCCTCTGTTGAAACATCCACCCCTGAGACGCCTACCGAGGACTCGGAGCGTCCAGAATGGCTCCCTGAGAAGTTCCAATCCGCAGAAGATTTAGCGTCTGCCTACAAGGAACTTGAAAGTAAACTGGGGCAACCCAAAGAAGAGGAAGAAGCCTCGGAGTCTACCGAAGAGCCTACCCCTGCTGATACGGATTGGCAGAATAAGATCGAGCCTTTCACTAAAGAGTATGCTGAATCTGGGGAGCTAACGCAGGAGAGTTTCGATAAGCTCTCTGAAATGGGCTACCCACGGGAACTTGTAGAGTCCTACATGGCTGGGCAAGAAGCTCTAGGAAGAGTAGGCACAGTCCAAGAGGCTGAAATCATAGACGGAGTAGGAGGTCAGGAGGCTTACCAGCAGATGACTGAGTGGGCTAAGGAGAACCTTAGTGAGTCTGAGCTTACTGCCTATAACAACACTATGAACAGTACGGACGCTGATGCAGTAAATTTTGCTGTCAAAGGACTCCAAGCCCGTTTCCAAGCATCCAACTCTGAGCCTAACTTGGTGATGGGGGATGCCACAGGAAACAGCGGTAAAGGTAGGGCTTTCCGTAGCAACGCCGAGCTTGTCGAAGCAATGGGCGATCCTCGGTATAAAACGGATGCAGCTTACCGTGAGGATGTAGATAAACGACTAGCATCAAGTAGTATTCTTTAACCCAAAATAAAGGAGATAAATAGAAATGGATAATAAACCCGGATATAAAACAACTGAGTTCTGGCTTTCAAGTATTGCGGTTCTGATAGGCTTGGCCTTCGGAAGTGGACTCATATCTGAGACAGGAACTTCTGGCATCGAAAAATCTGTAGCTTTCGTGGCTTCAGCCCTCGCAGCCCTCGGATACTCTGCCTCAAGAGGTAATGTCAAAAGTGCTGAAATTGAGAGTAAGAAGTGATAGCCCTGCTCCTAGCCGCTCTCCAAGCCGCTCCGGCTGCTTTGAAGGCTGTGCCAAAAATACTAGAGGCACTAGAGCGGCTAGGAGATATTCAGACAGCTCATGTAGCTCAACAGCGTAAAGATGAAAAAGATAAAGCTGTTATTGATCTTATCCGTGCTGCTCGGGAACGTAGGCTGCGGAGTGAGCGTCAAGCTAAACGGGTTCAGGGAGATAGTGGATCAGCATCCGATGGGTTTGGAGAAGGCGGTGGAATCTGATGAAGGTGCTGCCTTTGTTAAGGCTCTCGGCTTCTACATAAATGAGCTTGAAAGACAGCTCGAAGCTCAACGGTAATTTTGTTTTACCACTTTCTTTTTGACAGAGTGATTCCCCTTCACCTATCTCTTACTTTAGATTTGTAACAGGCATATCGAAACCGATTGTTTGAATGCCCCTAGACCCTTTACGGAGGACAATCTTTGTCTGGCGTTGGCGATGTGGACGATGTGACCAGTGCAAACCAGCTCTGCAAGCGGGTGCTTGTGGACATATAACTAAAAAGAACCTTAACAAAGGAATTATTGAATGAGTGCTACTACTCCCTCGCGTCTAGGTCTGGTTAATAATACCGGAACTGACTACACCGAGTTGTTCCTGAAGAAGTTCGCTGGTGAAGTGCTGACCACGTTTGAAACAGAAAACGTGTTTAAGCCCCTTCATACCGTGCGGACTATCTCCAACGGCAAGTCGGCTCAATTCCCTGTAACGGGCGTGGCTTCGGCTGCTTACCACGTTGCGGGTGAGAACATCTTGGACAGCGGCAATAGCTACCTGTCTCAGATCAAAGCTAACGAGAAGGTCATCAACATCGACTCGATGCTTACCGCTAACACCATGATTTATGAGCTGGATGAAGCCATGAATCACTACGATGTCCGCTCTATCTACACGACTGAGTTGGGCCGTGCGTTGGCTAAAAAGCATGACCAAACCGTTGCTCAGGTTGTTGCTCTTGCAGCTCGCGCCTCTGCTACCATCACTGGTGGGAATGGCGGCTCGCAGCTCGATAAGGGTGCTTCTGGTCTGGACACTGGTGCGGAGATTGCTGACGCCATCTACGATGCTGCCGAGCTTCTCGATGAGAAGGATGTGCCGAGCAATGATCGCTATGCGGTGATGGCTCCAACCGAATACTACCTGCTTGTGCAGCACCTCGCTGCTGTTGGCAATGCGAACGCTGTGGGTAGCTACGTTGAAGGCGAAGTGGTTAAAGTGGCTGGTATGCGTGTCATCGCCAGCAACAACGTACCCAGCTCCAACATCTCGGCTGAAACTGGCGTAAACAACACCTACGATGGTGACTTCAGCAATACCAAAATCCTCGTATTCCAAAAGGGTGCGGTTGGTACTGTGAAGCTGCTCGATCTGAAACTCGAATCCGAGCGGAAGATTGAGTTCCAAGGTAGCCTGTTTGTTGCCCGTTACGCTATGGGCCACGGCATCCTCCGCCCGGAGTGCGCTGTGGAAATCCGTAACGTCTAATCACAAGACGGAGGTTGCTGTAAGTCCAAGAATTATAGGGGTTTTCACTGGATTCCTCATCCAATGTCTCCTTCCCCCTTATCTTGGCTTGCAACCTCCGTTCTTTTTTGTACGTTTATAAACCAAATAGCGACTGATGAGCTTGACTTTATCTACAGAACTTGAGGCGGTGAACACGATGCTCTCCGCAATCGGGGAGGCTCCAGTAAACCAACTGGATACCACCACCAACGCAGAGGCTCGGATTGCCAAGCAAATTCTTGATGAAGTCAGTCGAGATGTGCAGAGCCAAGGCTGGCACTTCAATACCGAGCCTGAATATACCCTCACAAGAACGGGAACAAACGAGCTAGAATTGCCGTCTACCTGTGTCCGTTTTGATGTCAATAGTGCTGACTACCCTGACATTGATGTAATCCAACGGGGTTCCAAGCTCTATGACCGGAAGAACCACACTTTCGTTTTTGAACAGGATTTGAAGGGGGAGATCATGTTCCTCCTAACATTTACTGACTTACCCCAGACAGCTCGGTACTACATCACAACTAGAAGCTCCCGAATCTTTCAGGATCGAGTTGTGGGTTCTCCTGAGATGCTTAGGATTCTCGCAGCAGATGAGGCAGCAGCCCTCGCTGCCATGAAGGAAGCCGATGGCGATACCGCTGACTACACGATTTTTGACAATCTTGATTCCTACAATGTCATTGCGCGGTAATAAACGTCATGTCCTTGATTTCCACTACAATACCTAACCTAGTTAGCGGGGTAAGCCAGCAAGCCGATGGGCTAAGATATGGTTCCCAAGCAGAAGAGCAGATCAATGGCTACTCTTCGCTCGTAGAGGGACTGATTAAGCGGCCTCCTACCAAGCACACAGCCAAGCTCATTGACGGGAGTGTAGGGAACACACTAATCCACACAATTAACAGAGACAGTGCCGAGCGGTATGTTGTGGTATTCCAGAACAACACCGTAAAAGTCTTTGATATTAACGGCACAGAGAAAACCGTAACTACTCCAGATGGGGTAGGGTATATTACCACCGCCACCCCACGATCTGACCTCAAGTGCCTCACTGTAGCTGACTACACTTTTGTCTTAAACAAGAGCCAAGCCACAGCTATGGGGGCTGCTCAGACTACTAGCAGGGGCGAAGAGGCTATGGTGTTTATTGCTCAAGGCGATTACTCCGTAACCTATAAAATTACTTTAGGAGGAACTACCTATACTCACACTACAGGGACTTCCTCCGCTTCAACTATCCAGCCTTCTTACATAGCGGAGCAACTAGCTACTGCTATAGGTTCAAGTACCTACACCGTGTCTCAGCACGGAGCTACCTTACATATCGTCAAGAACGATTCTTCCGCCTTCACCTGTGATGTGGAGGATTCCAAGGCTGGAGATTTTATTAAGAACTGCACTGGGAGCGTTCAGAACTTCGTAGACCTTCCCGTAGAAGGCCCAGACGGATACTTAATCAAGGTCATAGGCTCCCCTGAAGATGAGGGAGATGAGTATTGGCTCAAGTTTGTAGCTGATGACGGCACAGGAGGCTCTGGTCAGTGGCAGGAAGCCCCAGCTCCGGGGATAGATAAAGAGTATGATGCCACTACAATGCCTCACCAGCTTGTGCGGAACGCTGACGGGACATTTACTTTTAGTAAGGCTACATGGGCAGAGAGAAAGGTAGGGGATGATGACTCTAACCCTGCCGCTTCCTTCTCCACTAAGAAGATTAAGGATGTGTTCTTCTTTAAGAACCGCCTTGGGTTTGTAGCAGACGAGAACGTGATCTTTAGTGAAGCCTCGGAATACTTTAACTTCTGGCGTACTACAGTCACACAGCTCCTCGATGGCGATCCGATTGATGTAGGAACCAGCTCGACCAAGGTAAGCATCCTGTCTAGTGCTGTTCCTTACTATGACAGGCTAGTGCTGTTCGCTGACCAGACTCAGTTCACCGTACAGGCTGCAAACCTCCTAACTCCTAAAACGGTATCTATTCAGCAGTCCACAGCCTACGCAGTCTCCCCACTGTGTGAGCCTGTGCCTGTGGGCCGTAACCTTTACTTTGCCTTTGACCGTAATGACTTCTCAGGAGTCCAAGAATACTTTGTTAACCCAGATACCCAGTTCTTTGACGGAGCTGATATTACTGCTCAGGTTCCTAAGTACATCAAAGGAAACATCACCAAGATAACTGCTTCTGATAATGAGCAAGTCCTAGTAGTGCAGTCCGATGGGTTCACTAATGGAGCTTACATCTACAAGTATTTCTTCAGTGGGTCAGATAAACTGCAATCAGCTTGGTTCAAGTTTGATTTTGGAACAGACGCTACGGTTCTAAACACTGACTTCATTGACTCCACTCTCTACGTCACTGTGGCGAGGACTGAGGGGGTTTTCCTAGAAGCCATAGACATGGAAGCAGGACAGAAGGACGCCAGTAGTGAGTATTTGACCCTCCTAGATCGTCGCGTAGAGCTTGCAGGAGGCTCCTATGACTCAGCTACAGATAAGACCACCTTCACTATGCCCTACAATGTGGATAACGATACGATTCAGATCGTGTCCCGTCCCCATACTGATGCAGGAGATAATCAGAATGTTATTGATAATAATCCCCAAGGCTCAGTAGAGCGGAAACTTCCTGAAGGCGTGTTCTTGGATGTGGATAGTAAGTCAGGGACATCCGTAGTGGTAAAAGGGAACTACACTAATCAGCCAATCTTTGCTGGAGTTGCCTACACCATGACCTACACGGTCTCCCAGCCGCAGCTAAGGGTTCCTAGCTCCAGTGGCAGGGGGCAGACTATGGTTGCTCAGGGAAGGTTTCAGATTAGAAACGGGGTTTTGGTCTATAACGATAGTCGATACTTCCGAGTTGAGGTCACTCCGTCTAACCGAGATACATATAAATATGTCTACAACGGACGAACCATCGGAACCGGAACTGCCGTCTTGGGCAGTCAAACTGATTCTATACAAGATGGGACTTTTAAGTTCCCCGTGTACTCGAAAAACGACCAAGTGGCGATTTCCATCTTTAACGACTCACCCTTCCCCTCGTCTCTTGTCTCAATGGAGTTTGAAGCGATCTATGCAGTACGCAACCGCCGAAACAATTAAGGATGAGCCTATTCGCCGCTATGGTTCAGGGGTCACAGTACGCCCTGCGACTCAGGCAGATGCTCTGCAAGTTGCTAGGGAGCTGCGGGTGGAGGACGTTAATGAAATGCGAGCTATTATGGGGCCAGATGTAGCCATGAGCGTAGTCCTACAACGTCATGTTATGGAAGCTGATCTGGCCTTTACGGTGTGTAAGGAAGAACACCCTGTAGCTATCTTCGGGACTAAACAGATCATGCCTAATGTCTCGACTATTGGCCTTTTAAGCTCGCCAATGATTAAAGAAATTAAATATACCCTGTGCCGCCATAGTAAGCATTGGGTGGACAGGCTCCACTTAAACAACGATTTGTTATTGAACATCGTCCATTGCGATAATACGGTGCATATTCAATGGCTTAGTTGGTTAGGCTTTACTTTTGTGAACAGGCTGAAGGGCTTCGGAGCAAACGGCGAAGATTTTTACGAATTTAGTAAATTAAAGGTTAACAAGTAATATGTGTAACGTAGTAGCAGCAATGGCAGGGATTCAGGCGGCAAGTTCCGCAGCTAGTTACGTTGGGCAAAGCCAAGCTGCCGCTGCCCAAGCCCGCTATCAGCAGCAACTCATGGCAGCGGAGAGGGAGCGTCAGCAGCAAGCCGAGACCAACCTTCGGTTACGCCAGCAGGACGAACAAGAAGCTCGCTCTAGAGAGTTAGCTAAAGTCTCCCAAGAGGCCAGAGCGATGGCTTCTCGAAACATTGTAGCTGCTGGAGAGGCAGGAATTTCTGGAGCTTCTGTGGATGCCTTGCTGGCTGAAGGCACACGCAGAGAGCTGGACTTTTATGAAAGCATGACTCGCCAAGGACAGCTACAAAACACCGCTTACGAACGAGAGATTGAAGCTGGGAGGCAGGGCAGCGCAATGAAGATGTTGGATATAAACCGCCCAGTGAGTAAGCCGAGCTTTGCTAATCTGGCTATTGGGCTGGCTGGAGCTGGGATGCAGACCTACGACTTTGGACAGCGGGTGTACCAGCAGAAAACAGCGGGACGGAGTGCTTCTTGGAAGCAAGACAATCCCTACAGTTTCACTGGTTCTATAACTGGTAGTCAACAATACTAGAGATGGCTGAAAAAATCACAGAACGTAAAGAGTACCGAGGGTTAGGATATGCTCCAACTATCAGCGTTCCGGGGCTTGTCCAAACACGCCCTGTAGCTGCCACTCGCCCTCCCCAGACTAATGAGCTGACTAAGCTGGCTAAGAGCCTTGGGGACTTTGGGGAGACTTTTGCTAATAGCCAGTTGAGAAAGGCTGCTATAGCAGATGATGAAGCCAAGCAGTTAGCCACAGAAGCACTCTCTTCAATAGCAATGGGAGGCTGGGTTCGGGACGAAAAAGGAAAGCCTGTCCCTAAATTTGCCCACGGCGACTATGGCGCGTCTGGGAAAGATGTCAGGTCTTTGGCTTTTCAAGGCACTGATGAAGATTTAAGCGCAGTTTACGCAGAGCTAGGGATTCCCAAGGAGGCCACCCCTGCCTTTTACACTTATTTGCGTAGAGGAATGGCTGAGTCTGTTGCTTACGAGTTTAGCAACCGTTTGACTGCACGGATTAAAGAAGCAGGACGCTTAGGAAACGTAGATGGGGATGTCAATAATTCGCAGC
>Ga0163180_10000125_pt1 | contig 39738 bp, 44 predicted proteins | sample AtlANTMetagenome_2_FD_109647 | JGI IMG/M metagenome (GOLD analysis project Ga0163180, IMG submission 109647) | Marine eukaryotic phytoplankton communities from the Atlantic Ocean - Atlantic ANT 4 Metagenome | ecosystem: Environmental > Aquatic > Marine > Oceanic | place: North Atlantic Ocean...
CATGATGACGCTGTTGCTTTGATCAAGAACATGGAGGCGCGTGCGAAGAAGAAGGCTGCGGGAAGCGCTGGCGCTCAGACGGCAGAAGAGAAGCGCCTTTGGGACAAGATCAACTACTGGACGAAGAAATACAACTCAGCCAAGAAGTCCTACGATGACCTGTCTCTGGTTGGCAAAGAGAAGAAGGGCGCTGACTATGTGGCAGATATGCGCAAGGCCAGGGACATGATCAACGAGCTTGAGATAAAGCTTGGCCTGGACGAAAGGGAGATGTTCGTGCCTTCAACAGAGACCACTTCAACAGAGACCACCGAGACCGGCGGCACAGATGCCAGCAAGATGGGCTGGGGACCGTAGATGCCCAGCATCCTTGAATACGGGAAGTTCCTTCAGAGCAAGGGCTACTCCCTAGAGGACGGGCGCGAGCGCATCCTGTATTTGACTGGCGTGGACATTACGGGCAGCGGCGCTGACCTGTCTCAGCAGATCCCACCTGAAGAACTTCTGAGCGCCTCGATTGTGTTTGGGGACGACATCGTGGCGGGAGAGTTCGCGACAGCGGCGAGGAAAGATCAGCAGCGCCAGCCCACTCCCGAGGGAGCTCCTGCACAGCAGCCGGTTGCTGAAGCAGACCTAGCGGCTATGCAGCAACTGATGGAGATCCCCCCTCGCTCATCTGAAGAGCAAGAGCGCCAGTACACCTTACGATCGCTCGGCGCTCCTGGGGTCCCCGCTATTGGCAGGACGACGCCGCAGGGCGTGGCTCCCGCACAGACCATCGACATCACAGAAGCCGAGTCGCTCGGGGTCATGTACCCCGATCCCCGTGAGCGCGAAGGCGTAGCGTGGCGCGAGTCAGAGCGCAGGCGAGAGGACGAAGAGGCGCGCAAAAAAGAAGCGGCGGCCCTGGTAGACCCAGAGCCACTCCAGCTCCCGGTTCGCAAAGAGGGAGTCATCGGCGCTGCAACTCGAAGCGCAGGCGAGATGGCCGACTACGTCCAGCGCAGCATAGACATCGACCTCGCCAAAGAAGAAGGCCTGGTGCGTGACCCTGTCCAGGGGCGGCAGGTCGCAGAAGGGGAACTCGCCCCTGGCCCAACCACGGTGCGCGAGGTAGGTGGCAAAGAGTTCATTGCCTACGACCCCTCTGTAGATCTGGCGCAGGCCTACGCGCGAGGCGAGGCTTTCCCCCCTGAGGGGGTGAAGCCGAGGGACGCCGTGATCGCGGCAGCTCAAGGGATTATCCCGACACCTGATCTGACAGACGACTTTGCCGGCTGGGCAGGGCTGGCCGCCGGAAGAATGTACTGGGGCACAATGGCCGCAGGGCGAGCCACGGGCGAGTGGCTCGAGGACCAGCGAGATGCGATCACAAGAGCACACTCATGGGAGCTGTACCGAAAAGCACAGCAAGCCAGGGAGAGAGGGGATAAGACCTTCACTGTCTATGTGCCGATGGTCGGAGGCGTAGAGGGGCAGCCCAAGGAGATCACGTATCAGGTTGATGACTTTGGCACCCCGGATGAGAAAAGCGCAGAGGATGAAGCGCGCATAGAGTCGCGCGCAAACGCCGTGCTGAGAGAGCTCGAGCAGCAAAGAGAGCACCTCAACAAGCTGCTTGAGGATGATCCCGACTTTGTCTCCACGTACACGGCCAACCTCTGGAAGCAGAACGTCATCGATCTAATCAACGGTCTTGGTCAGTTCATTGTCTACGGGTCTGGCGCATACCCCATGAGCCGTGGAGAGCAACAGGCCCGTGGCTTTACTGACAACTTTGTAGCCGCCAAGACCGCGTCTGATGCCTTTGGGGCGGGCATACCGCCAGCAATCATGGCGTCTTACGCCGCGCTAATCACCGACCTGCCAGCAAAGCTCCAGGCAGAAGGACCCACTGTGATTCTCGATGCGCTTGCCTTTGGCAAAGCGCTCAAGGCCGGCGCTCTGGCGAGCGGCGCTAAGATGCCAGCTCGGCTCACTCAGACACTAGACAGGCTTGAGGCTGCCGCTGCTCCACTTATCGAGCGAATAAAGTCAAGCGCGGCAGCGGACAAGTACGACACAGTGCGCCGCAACATCGCAGCCTCCGAGTCAAACATCAACAAGAACGCCGAGGCGTTGGCAGACGCCACCATCAATGAGGCTAACGCCAGGCAGAACATCGTGCAGAATGCGGTAGAGGCGCTGATCCCCACTATCTTAGAAGGGGAGATCGGCCTTGGTCCGCGCGCTGCGCCTGTGGCAACTGTGCGCAATGTGCAGTTCTCCCAGCGCAAGGGGGGCACAGAGTCTCTGCGTGACATCGAGATCCTCCCTGAAGAGAAAGACCTCTTTGAGGCTGAGAAGGTCAGGGCGTTCAACGACCGCATGAAACAACGCGGCCTAAGCCGTCGCGTAGATCTTGACGAGCCAATGACGGTAGAGCTGCCCACTGGTCTCAAGAAGGGACTGGATGAGTTCAGGGTGTCCAAGAAGCCCAAGACGTTTGAGCTGGACACGCCAGAACAGGTGGCCGCATGGGAGGAGGCGCTTGAAGAGGCGCTGCCTAGACTTGTCGCCGCCAGGAAGAAAAGCAGGGGCAGCGCCAGAGCGGTTGCCAGGGAGATGAAGAAGCTCACATCGAAGCTAACCGATATTGGCGAGAAGCGTGGCAAGCTCAGGCCCATGGCCCCAGAGGTGGTCGAGGCGCAGATGAAGCGCGCCGCCCTGGAAGAGGCAGCGGTGTCTGTTGCCTCGCGTAGATCTCCATGGGGCGTCTATAAGGGAGAGCGTGCTCCCATCGAGACGAGGGTGTGGACCGAGAAGGTCACGGTTACACAGCGCCCTGAAGGCGGCGCTCCTGACGTTGCCTCTCGCCCAACAATGATGATGGGCGAAGAGCAAGCGAAGATGGCCAACATGCGCACGCGGCTGAACGAGGGCGCGCACCCCGATGAGCTGATGGAGGAGCTCCAGAGGAAGAAGAAGACGGGGCCATATCGCACCCACGAACTCGCCGGAACACCCCCTGATTACAGGGTGACTCCTCGCCTTGAGATGGGCGACAAGGGCACGGCTGAGATTAGGGCTCTGGCTGACCGGGTGACCGGAGGCGGCGACGAAGCAGAGAGGTTTATCAATGACCTTGAGGTCAACATCGCGCGCAGCATGGACGATGGGATCCCTGAGGTCCTTCGTTCTAAGAAGTTCCGACAGGAGGCTGCGCGAGACATTGTTGAGATCTACGCACGTCGCCTCAAAGAGCGCGGCGAGGGGATGTCAAAGCGCCAGCGGAAGCTCACCCAGGACAAGATTGAGCGACAGATCGAAGAGAAGCAAGCACCAGTTGTACCGGAGTCTGGTAAGCCTGGCGACATTGTCCCCCTGAATATCGACTTTGAATTCAGAGATTCAAATGGCAACGTCGTCGCAAACATCAACCTCCTCAACGAAGTCTCGAAGAGGCTGCTCACCGGAGAGACTGGCAAGAAAATCTTGGCTGACTCGGTGGCGCAAACCGCGCGGAGAGCTGCGTATCGCAGATCGCAGAAGAGCGCCCAAGGCGTCTTCCTTGACGAGATGAAGAAGGGAACCGACAAGAGGTGGACCTCTTACAACGCTGGCGGCATTGACGCACCAGGGGCGTACACGGAGCTTTTGCGCACGCTGCACACGTACCTCGACACAGGCAGCATGCCTGCCGTCCTGCGCAACGAGCCGGGGGAGCTGAAGAGGGCACTCCGCAATCTGCAAGAAGGGCGCAACGCTTTTGGCACCGAGGGCTTCCCAGGTCCCGGCGTAGATGAGTTGATCAAGATCATGGAGAAGGAAGGGCTCTCGGTTCCCAATCGCTCTGCGTTTATTAGGAAGCTCCGCAATATCGAGTTGAGGCTGGACCGGTTCGATGACTTCTCCAAGAAGGGCAGCAGTGGGTACGACAACGCCCGCAGGTTTGTTCGCGTAGACGACGATCTGAGGTCTGCCGTAAGAGACCAAGAGGCCACGCTTGGCGCGCGGTATACGGACGCCAAGCGGCAGGTGGACATTGAGCCAGAGGGTCTTGAGCAGGACAGATCCGGTCGGACTGTCGGGTCTGTCTACATCAATCGGCAAGCCGCTCGCGCCATGGACAACTTTGCCAAGGCTCAGAACGCGGTGAACAACGCAGACGTGTTCATGCACCTCAACACGTTTGGCAAGAGCAACCTAACAGCTCGGCAACTAAGCACGCTCAAGAATAACGTCTTGTCCAACGTGTTTCTGCAGACGCTTAGGCGTGGCGATCCTATGCAGTTCCCCAAGATGATCAAGGACGTCACCGAGTTCAAGCTGTGGCAAAAGAACCCGTCTCTTGTGAGCTCTGAAAAGGGGAGGATCTTCACTGCGCTTGGCAGGACGGGCAAGATCAACACGTCCTACGTGGATGCTGAGATCACAGCGCTGAAGAACTCTGGCCTGATCGACCGTGCGTTCAGGAACGGGTGGATCTCTGGTGACGCCAGAAAGTTACTCGGAGGGCTGGACGCCCCCGGTCGGTGGCTCGAAGACCTGTATCGTTACAGCGACGAGGCTTTCAAGCTTGAGGAGGGGGTGTTTGGGTTCAAGCTCATTGAGGATGCACTCAACAAGATGGGCGATGGGCGCATGCTGGAGCTAGAGGTCGGGCGCAACAAGCGAGTGACCCTCAAGAAGATTGGCACAGGTGAGTTCGAGTTTGGCACAGGGCGCGGGCGCAAGTTTAAGAGCCGGGGAAAAATCAGCGCCGGAAACAAGCTTGACGACATCATGGCCCAAGCGTCCATGAGGTCAGGTGACAAGCTGTTCTTTGACTACTTCGACGTTCCCGACATGGCGAGGAAGCTGCGCACCAGCACAGCCGCTGCCCTTGTCAGCCCGTTCTATACGTGGCTGAACAAGGCAATGGACCTCCCCGGCATCAAGAAAGGTCTCGTCAGTGAGCTGTACAGCGGAGGGCCTTACATGTGGACCGATGACGCTGGCGTGCAGGCAGGCAGGGCGGGGAGGGCGGCTCAAGCCTCTGCCGCTGCGCACATGGCTTATGCCGCATCGCCAGGCATGTATGACCGCGAGACCGCTAAGAAGCTTCGAGAGACGTTCGGGTGGGGAGGGTTCGGACAGTACCGTGCGCTCGGCCATCTCGACGAGGGGGTGCTGCACTCTTACAACATCGCCCAGTCGAGCCCCTTCTCTGCTACAGACCTAGTGTTCAGGGCTATCGAGGGCGGCGTTGAGGCTCTGCAGGACACAGCCAACCTCGTGGGAGGGGACCCCATGTGGGACGAGTTCTCCACGCAGCGGGAGTTCGTCAACGCATACAAGGCCAACCCAGAGAAGGTCTTGAGCCTGGGCCTTGAGGGCGTGCCGGAAAACGAGGCCAAGGAGATCAAGGCGCGCCGTAAGTGGCTCATCAAGAAGGGCACGATGAAGACTGGCATCACCCTGGCTGACAGTCTCGACCTCGTTGGCTTCGCTGGATCACCGATCCTTGAGATCTGGCACATGGCAGCAGAAGCGGAGAAGAGGGGCCGGCCCGTCTCGCTGTCAGGAGTGGGTAGCCGCTTTGCCAACCTGCTCGTCGGAGGCACGTATGCAAAGGTCTTCGACTCTGTCGTAGGAGGCGCAGCTCCAGAGAGCAGGCTCACCTCTCGCTTCGACAGAGGGGAGCCTCTCAGCGGAGAGGAGAAGGACTACTTCCGGTGGGCGATCCGCAACGTGACCGGCGTAGGCTGGGACCACAAGAACTTCGAGCTCCGCGACGAGCAGTACTACAAGGCGCTGAAGCAGCGGTGGCAGAAGACCCTTGTGGAGCCCATCACGCAGCGGGTGAAGAAGTTCGAGCGAATGGCGCTGTCTCGCCACCTGTCGAGTGACGAAAAGAAAGAGGCGGTGGACAGGTACAGCAACGCAGAACTCTTGGCTGAAGAGGTCAGGGCACTAATCAACGAAGAGATCGACAGACTGCAGAAAGGACACCAGAGGATCCTGCTGGACTACGGGGACATGCTCGACAGGAGTAAGAATTGAAAATCACAGCTCACTTCAACATCAACGAGTTCAAGTGCAAGGACGGCACCGCTGTCCCAGCGCGCTACCAGGGAAACGTCATGGCCCTATGCCTGGCGCTTGAGCATCTGCGCGCCAAGCTTGGCTCTCCTATCACCATCATCTCGGGATACCGCACCAAGGAGTACAACCTCCGCTGCGGCGGCATGCCAAGGTCTAAGCACCTCAACGCATCAGCTGCCGACTGCCGCGTGTCGGGCCACTCCCCTGAGGATGTTGCCTCCGCTCTGGAGGAATTGATCGCTGATGGTACTATCCCTCAGGGAGGGATAGGCACCTACCCCTCACAGAACTTCGTTCACTACGACATCCGGGGAACCCGGGCACGGTGGAAGGGATGAGCTTCAACACAATCGAAAACTACCCCACGGGCGAGATCAAGACCGAGATGAACATCATCGAAAACAAGGTTGAGGGGCTCGTCAACAACTACTGGAAGAACGGCAACCTCCAGTACACGTCTGTCTACACGGACGGGGTGATCAACGGCGATGTCAACGCGTATGACGAGGATGGCAACCTGATCTACACCCAGACCTGGGTGAGTGGTAGCTGTTCCTCAGGTGACCACCCCCCGCTTCCCGACCCGGAGGATTGACATGGCGGTCATCACAGTCGGAACGGGTGGAGACCAAACCACCCTCAACGCAGCTATCGCTGCGGCCACAAGCGGAGATGAGATCCGCGTCATCGCTGGGTTCTCGCACGATGGAACAACCGTCAACGTCAACAAAGACAACCTGACGTTTACCAAGGCAGACGGAGTCACTGCCGCTGTCTCCACCTCGAACGAAAAGACCATCGAGTTCGGAAGCAACCAGACCGGCATCTCCTTCACCGGCTACCTGTTCATCAATACGCACGCATCTGGGAACAGATACGCTATTTATATGAACTACGCTCAAGTCACGTTCACCGAGTGTGCCATGAGCATGGAGACCGGGAGCAGTAGCCTTACCCCCATCGTGTGGCTGATAGGCGACGGCTCTCTGTTTTATCGGTGTGCTTTTTTTGGAAACAGCAACAAGCAGTATGGGCTAATAAACCCAGGCTCAGGCACCTTCACTGTTGACTCATGCCTCATCCTTAACGTCGGCAAGTACGGCATATACACATATGGTTCAGGCGGCGCGTTTGTAAGGAACTGCACTGTCTACACCCCAACACAGGGATCTGGGACGAGCTACGGGATCTACCTGAACACAGCCAACTCCGGGGTCTACAACACGATCGTGTTTGGATCCAGCGACATGAACTATGGGGTGCGGACGAAGAACGACTCCTCGGTGCAGGTCAAGAACGTCATCTCGTATGGCACGATGGTCAATCCCTACTTGGTGACGGGCGCAACAACAGCCAACCTCTACGACCAGACTGATGTGACCGCAGACGGCAACCCTGTTCTGGTTGACCCAGCGGGTGGCGACTTCCACCCCGACACAAGCGGCATCGCTTTCGAGGGCGGTGACCCTAACTTCGACCCTGCCAAAGACTATGACGGCAACGACTGGGGTAACCCGCCCTCCATCGGAGCGCTTGAGGCAGAGTCCTCAGGCGGCGGTGGCGGTGGTGGAGCTGTATCCCCGTCGAAAGCCGGCTTCCTCTCCAGTCCATTCACCCTCAATCCATAGGAGACACCCATGCCCCTCAACCTTCTTGGCTTCTCGAAGAGAGCCACCCCGATAGTCAACGCAGACTTCGTCGTCGTCCAAGTAGCTGGCACCGGAGCTCACAGAGCGCTGATCACAGATGTGCAGGATCAGATCGGCGGGCTCACCAAGACCTACCCGGACAACATCGTCGGCCTCTTGATTGGCAACACCAGCGCAGCGACGATGCACATTGGGACTACGAACGCCGGAGGCACCGCGTCTACGGATGGGATCCCCCTCGCCGCTGACCAGAGCCTTTACCTTCCCATCGAGTCGATCGGTACGGAGGTGACGTTCAAGGCCGCCAACACCACCAACATCTCGGTAGCTGTGTTCTATTGATGTGGGACTTTGACCCGAACACGGTAGGCCAGCTTGGCGTCCTCATGTCTACGCTAATCATAGGCAACATCAGCCTGCGCAGACACATGGACACCAAGTTCTCCCACATCAACGACGCTCTCAAGGACATCCGAGAGGACTCCAAGGAGCAGTGGTCCAACATCCGCGCTATCGACAGGAAGGTAGCAGCCCTGGAGGCAACCAATGAGCCTAAGTCTTGATGTGATCACATGGGAGACCATGCTGATGCTGATCAGCGTGTGTGCCCTGTCGGCCTACGCAGGCACAGAGGTGGTGCGACAGCTTCTCAACGGGTGGACCAGGCACTCCAAAAAGGAGAAGGCTTGGTGGCAGGCTGGCCTCCTCAAGAGCATCTCTGTGACATTGGGTGGTGCCGCCGGCTACTTCCTGGGCGAGTCCCTCCTCGGGCTCGTTGTCGGCGTTGGAGCTGGCGGCATCACCACCTCAGTGGTGAGCGCCGTCAAGGCACGGCTTAAGGGCGGGGGCAGTGGGCAGTGAACGGAGGGATGCTGTACGCTGTCGCCGCCCTTGTTTTGGCGGTGATCGCCCTGGGCTTCTTCCTTCAGGTGGAGAGGTCCAAGCGCAAGCGATCCGAGGAGCGAGTGGAGGCTCTCTCTCGTAGCGTCGATGTGGCGCAGCGCACCAGCAGTGTGATGCACGAGATAGCGCTGGAGAAAGACAAGGCCCTTGGCGAACTCGGTGAGGCGCATTGGGAAACGCAGCGCCAGTTGACTGAGAAGCAGAAGGAGCTGGATGACGCAGCGCCTGACGCTGAGAAGATCGCAGGCTTGTTTAACGAGCACATGAGGGAGAGGGACAGTGGCTGATTGGATCAAGGGGGCCATCAAGAGGCCTGGAGCCTTTAAGAAGAAAGCCAAGGCGGCTGACATGAGCACATCGGCCTACGCCGACAAGGTATTGAAGAAAGGGTCGAAGGCCTCGACCCGCACGAAGCGCCAGGCTTCTCTGGCAAAGACTCTTGGTAAGATGCGCCGTCGAAAAAAGGCGGCAAAGGAGATGCTAGATGCCTGAGGTAATTACAGAGACTGGCAGCATCGATCTGCCGTATGACGTTGAGAACCCGGAGCGACTCAAGGCTGCCGTCGAGATGCTTCTCGAGGAGATGCCTGAGGAGATGAAGCCTGGGTTCATGGACTTCTGGCAGCAGGCCTACCGCCCTGTCATGGACGAGGAGGAGGCGATCATCGAGGAGCCGGTGGAGGTCCCCAATGAAGTCCCCGCGTGATCAGATGATTGCTCTCCTCATCCGCGAGGACCCTACGTGGAAGAAGGCGAAGGCGGCACCCCGTGTGGCGTCGGGCTACAGCCCAGAGGAGGAGGACGATTACGCCGACTTCTTTAGCGGCCACATCTCTCCGCAGCTCAGGGCTGGTCGATCTCCAAACACCCTCGACTCCAGGGCGCGTGCTGCTAATGAGATGAAGATCGAGATCGAGAAGTTGATTAAGGAGCTCAGCAGGGGTGACTCCGGTGGCGACATCAAGTTGTGAGTTCAACCCTTCTGCTCGTGTCGCTTCTCCTCTCCGTCCCGTGCGCCGAGGCTTCTGCGGTCACGAGCCCGTGCTCTGGCGTCCTGCTGCCCACGTCTGAAGCCACGCGAGCGCTGCGGTGCCTCACGGTCGAGCTGCCTGCGTGTGATCACAGGGTGTCGCTGTGTAGCGACAAAGCAGCGATCGAGAAGCGAGCACACGAGGCGACGGTGGTCGCCTTGAACGACCGGATCTTGCAAGCCGACCAGGCGTTGGCTTCAATGGCCAAGTGTCCTGAGTGCGAGCGCGCGTGGTGGGACAGTCCAGCCCTGGGCTTTGGCGCAGGTGTTGTGACGACCGCCGCCGTGGTATTGGCCCTCGTGCTTGGGACAAAATAGGGCCCCAGCAATCTATTTTGAGGGAGCTGCTGGGGCCCTTGTTGCTGCCCACCAGCGGTTCATTCATTGGTGAGCGCCCGCCAAACCGGCCAGCGGGCTGTATGTTGGGGTGCCGGTCCCCCATTCTAGACTACGTCAGTACACGAGGCGGCGCGAGGTCGAGGTCTCGGAGCAGGCCTCGGCCACCTCGGGGTACTCGGCTCGGAGCTTCTTGGTGCTGATGCGCGTAGTGGACACGTTCTTGGACGTGATCACCTGCTCTCCATCAATGAAGCCAGCAGCGGCATCGCCCATGTGGTCCTTGATCTGCACCTCGATGACCTTGAGGTCGGCCTTGAGCAGTCTCATCTCCTCCTTGATGGCGCTAGCCTTGGCCAGCTTCATGGCCATCGGCTTCATGTCCACGTCCTTGTCTTCAACGGCATCGGGGTACATGCGGGAGACAGCATCGGAGTCGTTGGCTACGAGCTCTGGTCGCTCGTCACCTTCGACGTGTCGCTGGAACCACTTGGGGATGTCCCTCTCCATCTCCTTGATGAAGCCCCCATCACGCGCAACCGGAATGACGAAGAGCTTCTTGTCGCAGAGCGCGGCGAGGTAGGCGTTCTCGATCCCTGTGACCGCCATCTGCTGCTGGACCTGAACCCACCAGCCCTCGGTGGCAGACCCCTGCTTGGGGATGCCGTGCTGCCACCAGATCTCCAGCTCGGACTTGAGGTACGATCCAGCGTGCTTGGCCTCGACGATGAACACCTCCCCATAAGGGTTGGTGGCAATCCCGTCGAGGTTGCACGTCATCTCGGGGATCTCAGGGTGCTGCAGCACGAGGTCGGGCTTTTGCACCGGCATGCCGATCTCATCTCCCGCCAGGCCGAGTATCACCGGCTCCATGACGTGGCCCAGGGACATGGCGTAGTTCATCTCCTTGGTGTGGCGTCCGGTCTTCGCCTCCCACACCTCAAGCGGGGATCCATACCGGCCCATGCCCATCACCGCAGCCGTGTCTGACGACCCGACCGAGTTGTTGCGCAGGTCCTTCCAGTCCTCTTCGCTCATGTCACCAGCATCGGCCAGCACGTTTGCGTGTCCATGCTCAAACTTCATTGGATGCTCCTTAAAAGCAAAGGCCCCCTCCCAACAAAGGAAGGGGGCCTTGGGTTGAGGCCTCGTCTGGCCTAGAAGGGGATGTCGTTGTCGTTGTACGTGTGCGCTGCAGCTCGGTTGTCCTTGCTGCTGACCACGTCCACGATCTCAGTCCCCGGCGCGAGGTACGCGGGCCGACCGTCGCTCACCTGCACGTTGAGAGGGGAGATCGCCACGGCCTCGTTCTCCTTCCCGCCGCCACCGCGCTTGGGCTTGACGGTAAGCTCGACAAGGAAGTCCTTGTCGTGGATCGCGAGCACGGGGTGGTCGATGTCCAGCGGGCACTCGGTCAGGCCGATGGCCTTGCCGAGCTGCTGGAACAGCTTCCGACCACTCCAGGGGTCTGCGATCTTGTTCTCAAGGTTCAACCGCAGGATGACGTTCTTGGGCCACTGGAGCCCGTCCACGTCACAGTGCAGGCGCATGTAGAGCGACGTGCCGCTCTTGGTGACCTTGCAGCCGCGCTGCCGCTCCTCGTTGGTGATCGGCTCCTCCGTGTAGGACCCGTCCACGTACTCGCGAATGCGGCGCACGTACTGGTCCTGAGCATCGATGACAATCTCGGTCTTTGTGAGCTCGAACTTCGAGTCCACGACCCTCGCTCGGTAGACGCCTGCGGGGAGCGGCTCTCGGCTCTTAGACTCTCCGCGTGGCTCCTCAGTCTCGTTGAAGTTGAACATGACCCTATCCATTGGTTCTCTCCTTGGTGATCTCATTGAAAAGGCTGGTGAGGTCAGCGTCGATGAACGTCTCGAGTCCGCTGACCCTGGACTTGGCGACGTAGCCCTCCACGGGCTGGGTCTGGAGGGCTCGCCGCACTCGGCCCTCGTCATCGGTGAACGTGCGCAGTGGGAACACGAAGTCGAAGAAGTGGGGTACGTCCTTCTGGAGCGTCTTGCCGGGGAGCCCCGGCGTGATGAACGCATCGATGGCAGACGTGTCGCGATCCATCTTGCACGTCATGACGACGTTGATGGGCAGCTCCCTGACCTGGCGAACGAACGCGGTCATCCGCTTGGCCAGTTCGCCGTAGGCCTTCCGGGGGTCGCGGTTGTTGTCCAGCTCGTAGTTGAGGCAGACTTCGCAGATCTCCGAAAGGCTATCGATGACCACCCAGGTGAACGGGTGATCGCCAGCAGACAGCTCGTTGAGCACGGCACCAACCTCACCCAGCGTGTGGACATCCACCGCCGTGAGGTCGAAGTCGTTGAGCGTCAGAAGCCCAGCCTCCGCACTGACCACGAGCGTGTGCTTGGGGTCAGGCGTGGTGGACGCCAGAAAGGTCTTGCCGGATCCTGCGGACCCGTAGACCAGAACCTTGAGCCGGTCCACATGGTGCTCCCGTGTGGACGTGGCTCTCTCAGCGATGAAAGACATCAGTTCTCCTCGGTAACCGGCTTAGTTCTCAGTACACAGCGCGACGAGCCGGTCTAGTGCATCGGACTGTGTTGGTTGAATGGATAGGAGCTCCCCAAACAGAGTGATGGACCACTTCCTGTGCTTCACTCCGCACATGTTGCACTCCACGTCTATCGGCTCCAGCCTGTATCCACGGTCAATCGCTTCTTGCAGTAGCATGTCTATCCTCGGCATTCACAGGGTGCGCAGTACCACCTACCATACCGCCACTCAGGCGTCCCACCGCAGTCGCCACAGGCGGGCACGTAAGGCTTGTCCCCCCCACCCTCTGAGGGGTGGAGGGGAACAGCCGGCTTGGGGCGAGGAGGCTGAAGAGAGAGGGTCAACTGCATCACTGATCCAAGGGAGGCAGCAGATCAAATCTCGCGGCGTACTCATAACACGCGCGACACCAGAGCTTGGTTCTGTCGGAGTTGATGTGCGGATGCACATCATAATGCCTGACGCCGTTGGCGCACCCATGGCCGCAGAGCGTCAGATACCTCAACCGGTCGCAACGGGTGTTGCCAAGCCACCGGGGATACCGACCCTTCTCCGGCTCGTTGACGATGTCGTTTAGGTGCCAAACGTCCCCGATAGCGCCGCCGCTGTTCACCTTGACAACGCGCAAAGGGTGGGGCGGCGTGAGCCGGTAGCGCGTGACAAAACTCGACGCGCGCAGCTCCTCGCCAAGCCAAGATGGCGGGATAGCTGCGATGACGGTCTCCGGTCCTGGCTTGTAGTACTTTCCTGGCCTGTAGTTCCTCTTCATCACTCACCTCCCTTGTCTAGCATCAGCTCGACCTGCTCCCACGCTTCGTCAAGGGTCATCGGGTCCCAGCCCTCAGACACCATGTCCTCGTCGGTCCAGACGCCGTTGCGGTCCACGCAGCCGAGCCAGTAGATCAGATCCTCGCGCGTGCTCACCCCGCTCAGGACGGGAGCGGCACCGCGAGCACCACGAAGAGCTTCGTTCGCCTGGTCGGCGATGACCTTGCGCTCTCCGATCTTCCCGCCGCACAGCGTGTCGGTCGTCTCACCAACCAAGTTCATGCAGGCCTGGAAGATCGCCCGCTCCTCCTCGCCCCACTCGGGCCCCGGCTCCCAGCCGTGGAGGTCGAGCAGAGCCACAGCCGCCACCAACAGCTCAGGAGCCTTGGACGCCAGGAAGGCGTCCGCCTGTGCGTTGTCGCTGTCGAACGTCGCGATGGCAGACGTGCAAAGTTCTCCAGCCTTCGCGGTTCCTTGCTCAACCACCCAGTCAGCGTAGGGCACCTGTGCGAGGATCTGAGGACCGTAGTCCCCGTCATGCACGTCCCACGGTCCCGGCGTATGAATCAAACCAGACATCACTCACCTCCTACGGCTGGCGCATCGACCAGCCAGAACTGGTTGTAGTCGCGGTCATCCTGCGCCTTCCACCACTTGCAGTCCTTCAACTCAGGCTGCATGGCCAGCAGCAGCGCTGCACGGGCGAACGCCATCTCGGCGCTGCGGATCGCTCGGTCGTCATACCCAGCATCCTCAAGCCGGTCAGCAACCTCGGTCATCTGGTCGCCCGTGTAGGCAAACAGACGAAACTCCTGAGGGTCACGGGTGACCGTGCCGTCCGCGTGGTGCGTAGACGTGACCACGTCCTCGATGACCAGCGCGAGACACTCCGGCGAACGACCAACACCAAAGACCACCTGAACATCAAGGCCGTGCTCGCGGGCCTCCTCAATGTAGTAGTCGAACTCACTCATCAGGGTGTCGCTCATCTCGACGACAACCCACTCCGGAATCGTTGTTTTCATTGGTTCTCCTTGGGCCCCGTTCATTCGAGGTGGGGCGACAGTACCTAAGCCGTGACACCCTGTCAAGGTAAAGTGCGCGGTCTAGCATCGGGAGCGGCATCGGGCGTCGGGCATCGGCCACCCGCGAGCTGGCATCGGGCGTCGGGTCGCAGCCGTTCGAGGAGCTCACCAACTGACAGTTGGTCGTGACGCCTGGTGTACTGGCATCGGGTCAACCGTCGCACACTCGCGCGCCCTTAGGCGCGGGGGTGTGTGCGCCGTGTTCAGCTGGCATCGGCTGCGGTGTCGTCCACGGTGGAGGAGCTCGACAGAGTGGGCACAAAAAAAGGGCCCCCGGCTGGGGGCCCTTGGTTCAAGCGCGCGGGCTAGGTGAGCGGTGACTAGTGGGCCACAATGGCAATGTCCTTGCGACGGTCTCCGGGTCGGGAACCGTTGCACAGGTTGCAGTCTGCACACTGGGCGCGGGCACCGGCCTCCTTGGACGCAGGGCAGAGGATCTCCCCACGGCCGACCCAGGCAACCCCAGGGACGACGCGGAAGGTCCGATAGCCACGGCCTCGTGCCTCCTCACGCTCCGCCAACGTGTGAACACTGGCCATCACACGAGCGGACAGGTCAGCATCCCTCCACTGGTGGGTATACCCCGTTCCCGGTGATGCGCTCAGGTTGTCCCAGACATGAGCCGGAACCGCCGCAGGGTCACCGTAGGACCCACGGCGAACGACGCGATCAGCCACGAGGGCACGCGCCACCTCAGGAGAGACAACGGGAGCGTCCTTGTTAGCCTTCCACGTAGACAGCGGAGCTTGGAACACCTTCACGTAACAAGGCCGGTCGCTGACCTCACCACGCTTGAAGATGTAGGGACGCAACGGGCAGTTGCCACACACGCTGGCATCCTGTCCCGTCTTGACGGCCACATGGGGCGGGACGTCGGTCCTAAGAATCCACGTCTGGAGCATGTCGCCCGTCTTGGTGTTCTTCGAAGACTTGGCCAGCCCTGTGAGTAGGACCATGACGGGGGCCCCGTCTAGTAGGCTGGGGCCTTCCCAGAGCTTGATGGTGTTCGGTCGGCTCATGTCGAGTCTCCTTGGTCGTTGGTCGTTGGTAGTGCGCTCTCGCGCTCTCTGGGCTCTAGCATCGGTCAACACGTCGTGACTGATTCACAACGCCTGGCGAGGCTAAAACACAGAGAGCGCGCGCCCTCCTCATGACGGGAGGGCGCGCTGCTCTACTAGGCCTGCTCGGCCTTCTTCCGCGCTCGACGCTCGCGAGCCATGACACGGTTACAGTCCTTGCAGCATGAGAAGAAGCGAGGCTTGCCGTCCTTCGTCTTCGCATACTTGCCAGACTTGCGCTGCTGGAACGCGTCAAGTGGAAGTAGCTCGCGACAACGCGAGCACGTGCGGTGGGTGTCAGTGTGAGTGAGGCGACACATCATGCACCCCCGATGGTCTGGTGGAGTCCCTGGATAGTGGCCTTGACAACGTCGTCTAGACCCTTGGAGCGATTGGACAAGGCCTTGTAGCCTGTGACCGTTGGGAGCCCTAGAGCGACCATGCTCGCGCTGATGTTCATCAGCTTGGTCTCAACGCTACCCTTCGTGCGTCCGGTGTCAGACATGAAGGCCTTCACCAGCGTGGCTTTACTCACGTGGTCGGGGTTCGCTTTGGTGGTCCTCCCGAGCTTGCCGGCCTTCTGAAGGTCCAGCATGCGCACGTAGACCATGACAAGCACCACGGTCTCCTCATCGCTCCATCCGTTCCCGCGTCCGTTGGCTCGGTTGTTGATTCGGCTCCAATTGCTTGGCTTGTTCATCGTTGGTCTCCTTGGTCGTTGGTGTCGGGTCACATGACCCCCACAGGGCCCCGCCGTGGCGGGGCACTGTAGGGAGCGCGCGACCTAGTAGCGAGGCGAGTCACACAGGTCGAGGAGGGCCGTCCACAGCTCCAAGGTGGTCCAGTCGAGGTGCGGGTCTGCGTGCGTGGTGTTCCGCATGCGGTGAGCCATGCGAGACACGATAGAACGTGCAGCGTCGCAGTGGTCAAGTTCATCGTGGGCGAGGTCCATCACGAAGTAATAGAGGGACTTCAAGGCCATGTCAGGGCTGACGCTGGGGTCAATCTCGCGAAGCTCGTCACAGAGGGCAGGGACGAGGCTCATGACGCACGACCTGTAGGGGTCGGAACAGTCAGCGAGGGTGACGCCGTCACCGTGGATGCCCTCCACGAGGTCCTCCATCAGGTCCATGGCCGCGTCGCCGGTACGGTCTCTAAAGCGGTCGGCCACGTCCACGCAGCGCCAAGACGTCTCACCGCACAAGCGGTAGTCGATGCGAACGAATCCGAAGGAGGTCGGGGGAGCGGTGTCGAGGGCGTAGGTCGCGAGGGTCATCGTTGGTCTCCTTGGTCATTGGGCTCCCGTCGTTGGGAGTGAGGCGACAGTACCTAGACCATGGCAGTGTGTCAACATACGAGGCGCGTATTGGTGTCGATTTTTCGGGGCCGTGGCACCGGCGCAGACCCGCTCGGGGCGGGGCAGATCCCCCGCCCGCCCGCCCGCGCGCGAGGCACCCACAGCATCGGGAGCCCGAGCCGCCCAAGAGACGGGTGACCGGTGCGCAGCATCGGCCTCCCGGCGCGCTGCTCCCACCAAGCGTAGCGACTGGGTGCATGGCCGCTGTCGTGCCACCCTCCTCTGCCTATCTCATGTGCCTCTGCCTACGAGACTAAGATGCCCCAGCTCCAGCAGACCGATGCCCAGGAGAAACAAGTACTGGGGGAGGGGCCCCAGTATGCGTTTCGACGCATCGGTCTCCTCATATATTGACTCTCAATCGCGTCAGAAAATCCGAGATTCCATTTTGACCTGTGACATTTTGCCATTGACACTGTGTCACGAACCATGAGATACCCCGGTTCATGCCAAGGAGGCTGTTATGGCGAAGAAGTCGGAGACCTTTGGATCACGGTTGGCCTCAATCCGCGAGTCGCGCGGGTTGTCGCAGGCGGAGCTCGCACGCAGAGCGGACCTACACCCCTCGTTCATCTCCCAACTGGAGGCGAACAAGCGTAAGGGCAACTCTCACGAGACTCTCAGGAAGCTCACCGTCGCTCTGAAGGTGGACCTGGCGACTCTGTTGGGAGCGTAGCCTGATGCTCTGCACCCAGGGAGTTCCATGGAGAAGCCCCCCTCCTCTCCCCCACCCCCCCTTAGGGGGGGGGAGGGGGGAGGGGGGCTCCCCAGATACCCGGCACACAGACCGCGCGCGCGAGGGGGGGATGAATGACGCACTCATTGCCGCACTCACTTGAGGCTGAGAAGGAGGTTCTGGGGACGATCCTCGTTGAGCCTCGCATGGCGAGTCAGTTCATGGCTCATGCGATCACACCGGACAGCTTCTACCACGTAGCCCACAAGGACATAGCCACAGCTATCTGCGACATGGCGAGCTCAGGACATCCGATAGACGAGGTGAGCCTGAAGGAGCACATGGACCGCCGGGGCAAGTGGTCGAAGCAGGTGTGGCTGATGGTTGCCTCGTTGATGGACAAGGCTTCTGTGTCCACGTCGCTGCCGTATTACATGGACTTGGTCTTGGAGTACGCGACGAAGCGGAAGCTAGCGAACTACGGGATGGACATCTCCAGGGCAGCTCACAACGGAGAGCACGCTACGGAGACGCTGGTCACTGCGCGCACGGGGTTGCGCGACATTGAGGCTGAGTCGGGTCCTGTAGAGGGCGTTGAGATGAGGGCTGGTCTGAAGGACGCCTTGGACTACACGGCTGACGTGATGGAGGGGAGGATCGAGAACGTGTTTGTGCCCACAGGGCTGCGGCCTTTGGACGAGTTTCTGGGTGGTGGCCTGAAGGCGGGGCACATGGTGGTGATCAACACAGCCAGTGGACACGGCAAGACCGCCTTCGCGGTGGGCAACCTGGCGCTCTCGGCGGCGAAGGCTGGTGTGCGCACTGCGGTGTTCAGCCTCGAGATGACTCCGAGGCGCGTGTTCCACCGGATGTTGGCTGCTGACTCTGGTGTTCCGGTGATGGCGCAGACGAGGGAGGGGCTTGATCCCTTGGACTACTCGAAGATGACCTACTCTGCCGACCGTCTATGCACGCTCCCGCTGGAGGTGTACGGAACGAAGTACAACACCGCAGAGGGCATTCGGGGTATCTGCGAGCAGCTCAACGACCGGTACGGCTCGATTGGGCTGGTCATCGTTGACTACCTTCAGCTACTGAGGAGCCCCAACCCTGAGTTGGGCTCCAGTGACCACGGGGCTATCAGCGAGAACATGACGGCCTTTAGAGAGCTGTCGAACGAGCTGGAGTGCGTGTGCGCGCTTCTGAGCCAGCCCACCGTCAGCCAGCGGCGCTCTGCTAGCCCGCCGACTGACGCGGACACCAAGGGGGGTGGGTCGATTAGTGAGGCCGCCGACTTGATCCTCACACCCTGGATGCCAGCCAAGGTCGATGAGGAGCTCCACGACTCCATATCGCCAGGAGAGATGCTGCCCGCCGAGATGTACATCCGAAAGAACCGAGACGGAAGGACCGGCTCGATCCCCAAAGAGCGTATCGGCTTTGACCGAGCGCGCATGATTTTCAAGGAGGTGTAGATGTGGATCCACATACCCAAAGAGTGCTTTCCCTATGCACCGGCTACGGAGGACTTGAGCTTGCCCTCAGAATGGCAGGAGTTGCCACCAGACCTGTCGCTTACGTCGAAAGGGAAGCCTATCCTGCTGCGAACCTTGCGGCTCTTATGGAACAAGGGCTCCTACCTGCGGCTCCTGTGTGGGATGACGTGGCCACGTTCGAGGGCCGCAGTTGGCGTGGCTTGGTGGAAGTCGTCACTGCGGGCTTTCCCTGCCAACCCTTCTCCACCGCAGGAAAGCACCAGCACCTCGAAGACGAGCGATGGCTCTGGCCCGACATTGAGCGGATTCTACGCGACGTGGAGCCCAGAGCAGTCTTTCTGGAGAACGTCCCAGGGCTCACTCTTCGAGGACTGGGACCAGTGCTTGGAACGCTTTCCGAACTGGGGCTCGATGCGGAGTGGGCGGTTATACGTGCGAGCGACCCAGGTGTCGGCGCACCACACGTCAGAGCCAGAGTGTTCATCCTCGCAGCTCAACCAGAGTACAGACACTCGGCTCTGGCCAACGCCATCAGCGAGAGACCACAGATCGACATGCGCGTCCGAGAAGACGCACGAGAGGAACGCCAGGCCACTGTCGGAGGTGGTTGGCCTCCACTGCCAGAAGACTATGACGCCTGGAGAGACTGGGTTGATGCCGGTGGTCCTCAACCCGGAGTTTGTAGAGACTCTGCAGGGCTTGCCAACAGGGTGGAGCGCTGCCGCATGCTCGGAAACGGAGTCGTCCCGCAGCAAGCCGCCTACGCTTTTAGACTCCTCTGGGAGAGGTTAGGTCAATGAAGAAGCCATCGTATCGGTTGATCCAATGCCAGCTCGTAGACGTGGAAGACCTCATCAAAGAGTTCCACGCCTACGGAAGCACAGCCAACACATGCACGTATGCCTTCGCCGTGCTGGAGAGACAGCGACCAGTCGCCGCCTACCTGTGGATGCCGCCAGCGCCTGGCGCAGCCAAGTCTGTGTGCCGAGAGGCTCCGTTCGGGGTGCTCGCTCTGTCTAGGATGGTGGCGGTGCCGCGCAGCGAGCGAGAGCTGAACCACGTCTCAAAGCCCCTCAGGCGACAGATGAAGAGCCTGATTGATCGAACCAGATGGCCTGTTCTGGTCACGTACTCGGACGAGTCCCTGAACCACACGGGTCATGTTTACAAGTGCTCGGGGTGGCAAAAGAGCGTGAGGCGCGAGACCCCTGTCTTCAAAGACGCGGAAGGCAACAGGGTGTCTAGCTACAGCGCAGGCTCCCACACCTATGACGCCAAGCAGCGTGATGGGTCTGCTTGGATCCAACGGTGGGAGCACTGGGCCTGCGAGCGCGGGCGCGCTTTAGATCACATGTCCACTGCTGGCTGGGAGAGAAGGCCCACCGGCAAGCTGTGGACCAACGGGAAGCCAGAGCACGTATGGGTCAACGATCCACAGATGGAGCTGTTCGGATGAAGCACTACATGGGAATCGACCCTGGATACTCCGGGGCCATCGCCGTCATCAACGAAGAGGGGAAGCTCGTTGGCCTCCAGCGGCTCAAGGACACCGAGCACGACATCGCGAACTTTATGATGGGCAGACAGCTCACTGTTGAGCTCGCAATACTGGAAAAGGTGTCGTCCATGCCTCGCCAAGGCGTGGCCTCCACCTTCAAGTTCGGGACCTCTTATGGGTTTTGTCGCGGCCTGCTTGTCTGTAACCGGATTCGCTTTGAGGCATCTACGCCGGGGACGTGGCAGCGGGCAATGGGGTGTTTGTCGAAGGGCGACAAGAACGTGACCAAGGCCGCAGCTCAGAGGCTGTTTCCGGGCGAAAGCGTGGTTCACGCGACCGCTGATGCTATGCTGCTCGCAGAATACGCGAGAAGGCTGGCAAAGCAGAGGTGAGCCATGATAGGAGACGCGGGCTGGGAGACGATGGCGATGGTGATCACCGTTGCTGCGTTGGCTGCTGGCTCGATCACAGAGATCGTCAAGAAGGCGGTCCAACAGGGCGTCATAGAGCGCACAGGAGCAAAACCATGGTGGCGTGGGACCATCTTACGGATCTCATCAGTCGCATCAGGAGCACTATTCGGGTGGCTTATGCTGCCTGGAGAGGGGATGCTCGGGTTAATCCTCGGGATTGGTAGCGGCTCGGTCACCTCTGAGGCCATTGGTTTCGCCAAGCGAATGCTGCGAAAGCGCAACGGGCACAAGCCGAAAGAGAGATCTGGCAACCGACTGACCAAGAAGACGGACTTTGTCACCAACGACGTGACAGAGTTCGAGAGACCGGCGATCACAGAGGAGGATCTCAAGCGATGAGCCACTATTCTGTCTACCTGCTGTGTACTGTCGCGCTGAGCTGGCTCCCCGAGTACCAGCGAACTGATGAGCGCCAAGAGACTTGCATGGAGCTTGGGACTCAGGCCCTGGTTGAGGGCGTTCCCCTCGACCTGGCGGTCGCTTTGGCGTTCACTGAGTCGAGGTTTTCGAGGACCGCTCGGTCGTCAGTGGGGGCCTCTGGCCCGTTTCAGGTGGTTCCGCGCTACCACTGCCCCAACGGGCAGCTTGAGGGATGCGACTTAATTACCGCAGGGTTGCACGCGATCAAGCGATACCGTAAAAGGTATAAGAGGTGGAGGGACGCCCTTTGCCATTGGAATAGCGGAAACCGTTGTTACCGTAAGAGTCGGTTGTTCGCACGCATTGTGCTGCGAAGGAAGCGATTGCTCACTCGATCACTGGGAGATCAGCATGCCCACCAAGAAGGCTACTGCCAAGAAGGCTCCAGCGAAGAAGGCTCCAGAGGCGAAGGCCCCGGAGAAGAAGGTGTCGGGGCGACCGCCAAAGCTCGGTGAGGTCACCGAGATGGATCTGGGAGCTCCTCTGGCCGCGTCTGTTCGTAAGGCCGCAGATGCCTACGGAGTGGACACCGGGGTGATCGTTCGGGCCATGGTCAAGAAGTCCGCGAGCGAGCTGGCGCGACTCGGCCCTATCGGCACCCGGATGGCTCTTAGGAAGTTCATGTAATGCCCAAGATCGTATGGGAAGAAGTAGATCTCGAGGATGGCGACAAGGGCCTCATCGTCACTGATGACGCCAACGCCGGCCACACCGTGGCTGAAGGATGTATCGGTGAGATCATCAACGAAGCCTTTGGGGCCATTGAGGTTCTTGTTGAGGCTGTCCAGGCAAAAAAGCCCGAGCCCGAACTCAGGAAACTCGCAGAAGCCTCGTACCACCTCCTCCGCAGCGAGCTTGAAACGCGCCTCGACATCCTCGACGGATTCCCACGGCGCGATCTGCGCCCCAAGCACCGCGACTGCAGGGTCATCCTGACGCGCGCCTCCAAGGTCTTCGCCAGAAACAGCCCACTGCTAGAAGACCGGGAGTTTGACGTTAATCAGTACGCCAATGACGCGGTGAACTTCATCAAGGCGCTGCACCTGTGCCTCAAGGAGGACACAACCAAGGCGTTCCGCGAGTCGGTGCGCAGGGGGTATCTCAATGTCGCGACTCACCTTTAGCGACAAGCTAGCCGACAAGATCGTCGAGGCCTTGAAGAAAGGCCACACCAAGACCAACATCGCGAAGATGCTTGGGCTTCATGGTGACACGATCCGCAAGTGGCAGTCGAAAGATCGCTCTGGTGACGAGCGCTACGCTGGGTTCGACCTGAGGGTGAAGGCTGCAGAGGAGGCTGCCCAGGGGCACCTGATCGACTGCATCACAGCTCACGGCGAGGACGACTGGCGAGCTGCTGCTTGGATCTTGGAGCGCAGGTGGGATGACTTCAAGCTTCGCGCCAAGACCTCGAAGGAAGCCCAGAAAGAACTGGACGACCTGGCGATTGTGAAAGCCAAGGCAGAGGTGGTGTACACCGAGGCCAAGACCAAGGCTCTCAACCGGGGCTCATTGAGCCCGGAGCAGATCCTTGAGCTTCTCAACCGCGCCCGTGAGCAGGGTCAGAAAGAGGGCGCTGAAGACGCGGTCCACTGATGGCAAACGCCACAGACCACAACAAGGTCAACGAAGAGCTGTCAGCGGAAGTGGCGCGGTGCGCGCGCGACTTCCACTATTTCTGCAAGACCTATCTGCGGATCGTGGACAAGAAAGGCCGGCTAATTCCGCTGGAGCTCAACACGGCGCAGGTTCGGTTTCTTGAGGAGCTGGAGCGCAATCCCTGGATTTACGTTCTTAAGGCGCGACAGCTTGGGATCACAACAGGCCTCGCTGCTTACAACTTCTGGAAAGCGCACTCGACGCCTAACCATCGCGTGGCCGTCCTGGCTCACAGGACCGAGTCAGCAGAAGAGATCTTCGAGATCTACTCCCGCTTCTACAAGAACCTCCCAGACTTCCTGACATGGCCCACTGACAGGGCCAATGTCAGGGAGCTGAAGTTCTTCCATGGCGGCATGGTCAAAGTGGCGACAGCCAACTCGGAGATCCGAGGAACCACCTATCACACCATTCACTGCTCAGAGTTCGCCTTCTGGACCGACATCGAGAAGACCGTTAAAGGTGCGTTTCAGACAGCAGGACCCAACGCTGACATTGTGCTGGAGACCACGGCCAACGGCCTGAACCAGGCGCACGCCCTCTGGCACGGAGACGAGCACGGGTTCCACAAGGTGTTCTTCCCGTGGACCGAGGACGAGAAGTACAGATCGAAAGAGAAGCCATCCAAGGTCTACCCTAAGCTCAGGGAGCTCGCCAAAGAGCACGAGCTTGATAAGCAGCAGATCAACTGGGCGCAGAGCACCTTTGCCAGGAAGTGCCTGGGGAACTGGCACACGTTCCTCCAAGAGTACCCGCTCACGGCAGAGCAGGCCTTTATCACGTCTGGTGAGCGCTTCTTTGACTGCGTGTTCCCCCATGCCCAGGGAGGAGAAGGCCACAGGCTCTACCGAGATCACGAGAAGTACAGGGTCTATTCGCTAGGTGTAGACGTATCCTCAGGCACGCCGTCCGGTGACTACTCAGCCTTCTGCGTGCTCGACGTGACCGATAAGCAAAACCCAATGACCGTAAGCAGCTACTACGGCAGGCTCCCCCCGCACGCCTTTAGCGAGCTGGTGCTTCAAGAGGCTAAGAAGTACAACGCCTTGGTGGTAGTGGAGTCCAACTCCTACGGGCTCGCGGTTCTTGAGTATCTTGTTGGCAAAGAGTACGGCTTCATCTTTAGGCGCAACGTGTACGACAAGATCGGCGCGCGCTGGGTCGAGAAGATGGGGTTCCACACAACCACATCTACTCGGCCCGTGATGCTGTCCAGGCTGCTCGAGTACGTGACAAAGAAGTGGCTCGTGCTTGAAGACGAACGGATGAAGACCGAGGTCAACAGCTTCGTCTATGATGACAAAGGCAAGCCCGTTGCTGCCAACGGAAAGCACGACGACATGATCTTCGCCCATGGCCTGGCGTTGATGGGGCTCGATCAGATCGAGTACGTCAAAGAAGAGGTACAGGGAGATCGCCCCAACAACCTCAGAGACATGCTCAAGTGGGAGCATGCCACGGGAAAGGTGTGGAAAAATGAGACCGGAGATTCTCATTTTGAGATGTATGGTGTAGCTTCTTCACAATCCTCGCCGCTTGACTCGGCGTTGAACAACTCGCCCAAGCGGCGTTAAACGGAGTGTAATCATGGGTTTGCTTGACGCTGATGCGATAGAGAGAATGGGTCCCGCGCTGGAACAGGCACTTGGTGGAGCACCACCGGAGCCCTCTGCGCCTCCCACTCCTGCGCCTCAGATTGAGACAGCCCCTGAGCCTTCGTCCCCTGCGCAGGACGTTAATCTGAGCGCGAATGAGGAGCCTCCCGCCACAGCTCCAGAGCCTTCCGTCGAGGTTCCGAGCGGTGACGAGAGTGGACACAACGTGCCCTACGGCAGGTTCAAGCAAGTCTTGGAAGCTCGTAATAGCCATCGTGACGAGGTGGCTGCCTTGCGTTCCCAGCTTAAGGACCTCGAATCCCAGCAGGCATCGTATCTGCAGCAGCAGATCGCTCAGTCCAAGCAACAAGCTCCGGTGCAGAGCCAAGATGAGTACGGCTGGCTTGACGAGCTCGCTGGTGAAACCGCTGACGCTGCGGCGTCTCAGGTAGATCCACGAGTCGCCACGCTTGCCCAGCAAGTCGAGGCTCAGGGCGTTGCGCTGCATAAGATGCAGTTGCAGCGCGAGATGAACTCGGCCCTTGAGAAGTTTCCTGGCGTCGATCGCCGGCAAGTTCTCCAGGGTGTCGTTCAGAATCCGCAGGCTTCCGTCATGGAGATCGCGGAGCAGGTGTCTACCTACGTTGCGTCTGTCGAGGAGCGCGCCATTGCGCGGTATCTCAAAGACAACCCACAGCTCGCTGACGCCCTGAAGGCCGAGGCGACCGCTGCGCAGGAAGCGTCTACTCCCAACGCTCCACCTCGTCCACCCAAGGGGTCTGGCAAGGTGCCGTCCATTTGGGCTAACGACGAGCGGCCCAAGTCTGTAGAGGAGGGTTCCGCGCTGTTGCGGGAGTTCCTCACCAAGCACAATCCATTCGCATAAAGGAGAAACGTCATGGGAGCCGAACTCGGTACTTATACCGACTGGTCCAACGTGCCGTCAGATGGCCTGGCGCACATTTTGAAGGAATTTTATTTGGGGCCCGTCCGCGAGCAGCTCAATCAGGAAGTGATGGCGCTGCAGCTGTTCCAGAAGGCAACGGTGGACTGGAACGGTCGTCTCGCTTACATCCCGATTCACGTCGGCAGGAACACCTCCGTGGAGTTCCTGGGTGAGGGAGCGCAGTTCACGGACCCCGATGGTTCCGTGGGCAGCCAGTCCTACAGCCACCTCGTGGTGCGCGCGCACTTCCTCTACGGCCACTTCGAGATCACGGGTCCCGCCGTGGCCTCCGCGAAGTCGGGCGGCAAGGGTGCGTTCATTAGCTGGATGGAGTCCGAGATGAACCGTCTCGTGGACGACGTCAAGAACACCGCTGATCAGAACCTGATCTCCGGTGGCTCCTGCGTCGGCTACCTCTCCCAGAACCAGAACGGCGCAGCGCCCGCTAACTGGATCTTCGACGGTGACTACGGGAAGCTCAGCACGGCCATGACCGCTGGTATGACCATCGTTCAGGTTCGTCGCCAGGATTCGCCTGGGTTCCAGTCGGATGGTACGACTGCGCAGAACACCCGCTACCTTGCGGTCTGCGACACGACGACCATCAACTCGGTCGATGAGACGGCTGGCACCATTGCCCTGAACGCTCTGCGTACTGATCAGGACAATGGCGGCGCTCCGGGCAGCGCAACCACCGCTGGCTTTGGGTTCCCGGTGTACCTCACCGACACGGGCTTTGCGGCGCTCGCGGCCTCCAACGATCAGCCGAGGGGTGTCTTCGCCAACCTTAGTGAGCCCGATGTGTTCGGTGTCTCCAAGGAGGGCACCGACATCGACGCTAACGGTCTCCCCGTGATGCAGCCTCTGGTCCTGACGTGCGATCCAGCCTCTGCGGCACGAGCGGATCTGACCGCAGAGCGGATGCAACAGGTGATCGACGAGCTCTCTGTCCTTTCGGGCAAGGAGCCGGACATCATTCTGTGTCACCCGACTGTGCGCGCTCAGTACGTCGCCATGATGACCGGCACTGCGTCTCTCGTCACCGAGACTCGCGGCAAGGCCACTGACGGCGACGTGGGCTTCCTCAACCTGAGCTATCAGAACATCCCCCTCAAGTACGCGCGCCATGCGCCGCGTGGGGCGATGCTGTTCCTCCACACCAAGTCGTGGAAGATCGCTGAGCTTAAGGCGGGAGGATTCGCGGATCTGGATGGAACCACCATCCTTCGCGAGACGCGGCGTGACCGCTGGCGCGGCTTCTGGTGCTGGTACTACAACCTCGTTTGTACCCAGCCCAACGCCAACGCCGTCCTTACGGGTATCAACATCACGTAGGGAGTTGACATGACAGACGCTCTCATCATTCTCAACTTGATGCTGGGGGCGTCTGTCCTTGTCTTGCTCAACGGGCTCTTGTTGGTTCGTATCCGGCGAGAGCGCGTTGAGCTTGCTCAGTTTGAGGACATTCCTCACACTGACGCGCAACCGCTTGAGGAGCTTCTTTACGGCAGAGGGGAGTGAGCATGGTCACGCAGATGCCGCCCATGTACGGCCAACAGTCCATGGCTAACAGGTACGCGCCTACAATGCCCTGGAACTACGGGTACGGAGTCGGTGGTGGGGTGCCCATGCAGCAGCCAGCTGATAGGCTGGCGGTCCTCCCGCCTGGCCTTCCGCCTGGAGGGGGAAGGTTTCAGCTTTCGCAGGGAGCTCCCGCTGGTGATCCGACCGGCACGACTGCTGTCGTTGACCAGGGTCGAGACGCGCTTCTGGAGCGCGCTGCTCAGATCAGGCAAGACGAGCAAAACCGGAGGATTGCGAAAGAGCGGGAAAAAGCTCAGAACGTCAACGAGTGGCAGGCTGCCGGGTCCGCTATTGGAGGCCTCACCGGCACAGCTCTGAGCTTCATCCCACCGCTCGCGCCCTTCGCCCCTGCGCTCGTTGCGGGAGGCGCAGCGCTTGGCAGCCAAGTTGGCCGAGTTGGCGCGGGTGGAGATCTCGGTTTCGGGACCGTGATGCCGGCTGTGACGAGCACCGCAAGCACTCTTCCCCAAGTGAGCCGTGACTACAGGGAGCACCAGAGGAGGGCTGCGGTTGACAGGTACGTGGCGAGCATGCCCCCAGAGCAATATGGGGCTTATGTCCAGATGCCCCCGACTGTTGCCGGTCAGTTCAACCAGGGTAACTTCAAGATGTTTGAAGAGGTATGGCTGCCCATGTACAACGAGTACTACCAGTCCGCACCTGGGGCTGCGACAGGTGACCTTGGCACTCCCCCCCCGATGGACAGCGTGCCGTCATGAGGGAGTTCCCACATAACGTCAACGGCATCCTGATGACCTCTCAGGAGGACAAGAGCACGGAAGAGCGCTTGTGGGACCTGAGCCTTCTGTTCCTTGAAGGGCGACAGTGGCTCAATTTTGACGACCGGATTGGCCAGTACGCTCCTGTTGTCCCTCCCCGCAATGACGGACTGTTCCGGGTCACGGTCAACCTGTTGCTGAACACCTACCGGAACGTGTTGGCTCGTCTGGCCATGGCCTACCCATCCACGGCAGTTGTTCCCGCCTCTCCTGCTTATGACGACATCATCAAGGCTCAGACCTCTGAGATGACGCTCAAGTATTTCTGGCAGGCTGAGAAGGTGAAGGTGACGCTCACTAAGATGCTGGAGTGGATTCTGACCACAGGCACCGCAGCTCTGCACACCTACTACGATCCCGGCACCAAGACGGTAAAGCTTGAGACGTTTGGTGCCTACGACATCTTCTTTGAGGGCGGTGTCTTGGAGCCTGAGAAGTCTCAGTTCATTGCGCTGAGAAGCTTCTTCCCCCGCGAAGAACTCAAGAAAGCGTATCCTGATCACGCTGAAGAGATCGCCGTTGCGGTTGCTGCCTCGCCAGGCGATGAGGAGATTAGGCAGCCCAACACCGCTGGCGAGTTCCCTCCTGATCGGATCGAGACGTTTGAGATCTACTGGAGAGATGGACGCCACGCCATCGTGATGGGGAACACCTATCTCTACAAGGAGATGTTCCCCGTCGGCGCGTTCCCTGTGAACATTGTCCGCTACTCTGTGATCCCACGGCGGCTGTGGGGCTTGAGCTTGCTGGCCCCTCTGCTGGACTTGCAGACGCTGTACAACAAGGCGCGGACGCAGGTGGTTCACAACATCGAGATGATGTCTAACCCCAAGTGGGTGGTGCCTAAGACCGCTGGTATTGCGGCAAGCGCCATCACCAACCGGGTTGGGGAGAAGATCTACTACAACCCCTCGGGCGGGAAGCCTGAGCAGATCACCGGAGCTGCCATCCCCAGCCACGTCATTGACAACATCACCCGCATCCAGAGCGAGATGGGCGACGTGGCTGGCTTGCACTCTGTGACCCTTGGTAAGCGCGCAGTGGGCGTGACCTCCGGCAAGGCCATGGAGACCCTGGCCTCCTACGACACGAGCCAGTTGCAAGGGACGCAGAACGACATTGAGGCCTCCGTCGCCTCTATGGCCAAGACAGCGCTCATGCTGATGAAGCACTACTACACTGAGGAGAAGATGATCAGGATGCTCGACCACACGGGTCGAGCAGCATTTAAGATCATCCAGGGGACCGACCTTTCGGAAGACCCTGAGGTCTTTATTGAAGCCGGCTCACTGTTCCGCCACGAGGCACAAGACCGAGACGCCAAGGTCATCGAGCTGATGCAGCTCGGGCTCCTCGACCCCAAGATCGCCATGGATGAGCTCAGCTTTAGGACGGGCAACTCGTTTGTCTCTGAGAAGGTGCGCGGCATGGCGCACGCTCGTGACATCCTTGAGAGCGTCAAGCTTGGTGCAGATCCTCAGATCTACAAGTCAGACGACCTCGAGGCATTCAGGAAGGTGTTCACAGAGTTCATGCAGTCCACTGAGTTCTATGGGCTGCCAGACGATACGCAGGATCACATCTCCAAGATCCTCGTCGCGATCAACACCGCGAACATGCCTCCCGGCGCGTATGAGATGGCTGCGCAAAGCCTCACCGTCTGGCCTCGCCCTGCCCCCTCTCCGCTCCAGGCGATGGGCCCACAACCCCCGCCTGGCCCTCCACAGCCATCTCCACAGGGGGTTCAGGCAATGGCACCGAGGCAGCAAGCCCCAGGAAGCCTTGCTGGAGCGGAGAGGGCGGGCACCAACCGCAATGAAGCTCTGATGTCTGCAGTGCGCGGAGGGGGTGCCCTGTGATTGTAAGTGAGATTACTAGCCTGTTTCGGCAGTACATCGACGAGCCCGACCAGACCTTCATCACTGACGCCATGGTCGCAACTATGCTGGCCCAGGCATACAGGGAGTTCCAGTGGACCGTCCTTCAGGTAGACGAAAGCATCTACACGACCAATGCAACGCTGTCCCTAGCGGGGGTGGCAAGCTACGACCTAGCAGACCCTGGCAACGCCCTGCGGGTATTCGGGGCGGATGCGAACCTTACGCAGCCGCGCATGTTGAAGCTCATCTCCCTTTGCACCACGAACAGCGACGGGACAACCAACAGCCCGATGACACCAGTGACGACTCGCGGGTCGTTGTTGGAGACATCTAACTCGTTCTTTCTGGACAACACGTTCCTGCGGTTCGGGAACTCGATGACAGTGGATCTCCAGCTCACGTATTTCCCAGAGCCTACTGCCACAGGCGCTGTCCCTGGCCCCGGCGCTGGGTATGTTGATTGGTCAACCGGGGCCTCGTTTGTAGACAACCTCTCGCTGTTCCATGACGTGATCGCGCTGTTGGCGGCCAAGCAGTACTTTATTCTCGACGGCGTGATCAACGAGCCGCTGCTGTTCCAGCTACAAGAGCGGAGCTCCGCCATGACCGAGTACCTCAACACGAGGAACTACAATGGGGCTCAGTACGTTTCCCAGGTGCGAACCTCTCACCAATTCACGTAGGGGTGGGCGATGGCTGTAGCGGGGCAAGAGGTTGAGCTTCTAGAGGGTGGCACCCATGTAGTCGAGCCGACCCGTGGAGCGTTTGCCCTCAACATGATCCACAGGCAAGGCGCGTGGCATGTTCGCAAGGGCTTTGGGCAGGTGACTCAGTTCACCACCCAGATGCCCATGAACGAGACAACTGACATTGCGAGGATCTCGTCTCGGATCTCAAGAGAGTGGGGCTACCAGAAGCATCTTGGCTCTCGGTTGATCACAACCTCTTCAGGCAATCAGCAGATCATCTCCGTGTTCTACTGCAAGAACAACACGGGGTCTGGGCCAGACAAGACGCAGCTCTTGCCGCTCTATTGCGTCAACATCTACGACGCGACAACGGATACCAGATGGGAAGAACCCATTTACGTCCACACATCGACGCAACAGGTCGAAGGGCAGGTCTCGAGTTCAAGAAGCCTTGGCCACGGGATGGAAGGGTGGTTCGGTCACTACGACACCAACCTTGAAGCTGACGCCCAGAAGTGGGTAGGGGCCGACCAAGACGACTACTTCTACTTCCAAGAGTACAGCTACCGTGGCGACACGGACGTTCTGTTCTTTGGGTCCAAGCGCACTGGGCTCATGTACTACGTGCCGGGGACATTTCCGCAGAAGCCCCGGTTTAGGTTCATTGACTCTGAGTACAGGAACGACTGGGCGCGCCCATACGGCGAGTCCTCCCTGGTTCAGCAGGCTACGATCAAGGTCCCGCGCACAGAGGTTGGCGAGTCCGAGGCCTTCTTCAAGCAGGACGAAGTAGGCACCCCTGACGTAGTTTGCTCCATGGGCAGTCGCCTGGTCTATGCGGTTGGGCGCACTGTCTTCTTCAGCGAGTCTGGTGATCCCACCACTATTGGCACGGACAACTTCATCACGCTGCCGTCTGAAGGCGATGTGGTCGCAATGGCTGCGATCAACGGGCAGCTCGTAATGCTGACCTCTGACGAGACCTTTGTCTTTCAGCCGTCTGCAGGCGCGACCGTTTCTGGCGGGCGTCTTATGGCGATCTCCGACAACGTAGGCTGCGTTGGCCCCAACGCAATCGTGCGCGTCGAAGACATGCTCTTCTTCGTGGACAAGTCTGGGGTCTACACCTACTCGGGAGATCTACAGGTCCGCCTCTCAAGCGGACATGTGGATGCGTACTTCACCGACTACGTGTCGAACCCGCTGACGTCGTTCCTAGAGGAGTCTGGGTTCACGCCTCTCGATACCCAACAGCCGCACACAGCCCTGTACTTCAAAGACCCAGGCGTCAACTGCGTGTACTCTCCCGAGCTCAGGGCGCTCCTGATCACAGTTCCTGAGCAGAACCTCACCATATGCTTGGCCAACAGCATGTGGTCGTTCTGGAGCTACACCTCCAGTGTCTACTACGCGACAGCAACTGGCGGTGGCGGCGGGTCTGCAACGAACTCCTACCCAGGCATTGTCCAGAACGCTGACAACCCGGATGGGTTCGTAACGAATCCGTGGCTCGTGTCAGGGCAGCGTGACCTCTTTCTGGTTGGAATGGCTGATAAGCAGAAGCTGTCCGACCAAGCCCAGTGGAAGCCAGCGGCAGATGTTGTCGATGTTGATGACGATGTGCAGTCCTTCTCTGCGTACATCCTTCGCTATGGAAGGGGTGGCGGCATTGACAGGTCTATTCGCAACGAAGACGACCGCTTTATTGCCGGGAAGTACACGGTTGCCTCTGATGGTCACGCTCCGTATGCCAACGGAGCTACATGGTACGTCGATCCCTGGATACCAATGCCAAAAGGATACGTGTTCCCTAATGGATACACGGTCACGGAAAACGACAACGTGTGGCTTCTTCCGGTCTCTCTTGTGCCCCCCCAGGCGCTGCTAGATTCAGGCCCTACCGAGTTTTACATAGAGCAGTTTGCTCTCTGGTTCCGCTTTGATCCAACCAAGTGGCAGCCAGTGGTGCAAAACGCCGACCAGACTCTTAGCACCTATGTAGACTTCCTGCTTCCGTCAGAGCGGATGGCGAGCTGGAAGGGGTACTACACAGGACACGGCCCCAACACCATGGGGACTGACGAGCGGGTTCAGATAGTAAACTCTACAGCCACCGGCACTCCAATATACACTGGAGACACTGTGCGCATTGAGTGGAAGGGCACCGGGGCGGGCCACTCTGGAATGGACTGGTATCACTACCCGTACATGAACATCGCACCCAGGCGAAAGTCCACGGTCATCTACATACCCATGCGCGCCAACACGGGCTCATACAAGGTCAGCGGCATGGGCCTGGTCGCAGACCGATCTGTCCATGGGCCGGCCCAACTCCCGTGGATGAAGAACAGCAACGGCGGGTCTGGGATTGCCTACTCACAAGACAACGGATTCATCCCCTGGGAGCAGTGGACAACTACGGACAAGCGAAAGCACGACAACGTAGCCCAGCCTGTTGACTGGGCCTACAAGTCTCAGATGGTCGGCAGTGGAGAGCAGGGCATGAAAGCGCGAGGCCTCTTCTCCCGGTTCCTGTCACGCGGGCCGGCCACTGTGGCCAACTACCTCGTGCCCAACTGGGTGTATGGCCTGTTCAACGTGTCCGTCGCCTCAGAGCAGAAAGGCTGGACCATGCAGGTGGTAGACACCACCGCCAGCTCTGCAGATAGCCCTGCGTGGGAAGAGTCCCGCTCTGAGCAGACGATCCGCACGCGAGTGAAGGACGCTGCCGCCGGCCTCATCAAGAAGACCTTTGGCACCGCTGGGATGAAGTACGGAAGCAGCGACTTGGATAACAAGACGCAAGGCACGTACCTAGTGGACGACCCCAACCCAGAGGCCATGTCAACGTCGCTCTCAGTGAAGGGGCGCACGTTCACCTACATGGTCTTTGGCTTCATTCAGGAGCGCGGGCAGGGGCTTGTGTTTGAGTCTATCAAGGCCTTAATTCGCACTGCCGGCTTGGGCGGTCGCCGCAGAAGGGGCAGGTAATGGGGCGTGTCTTTGAGATACCCCAGCAAGAGGGGTTCACAAAGGTTGAGATGTTCAACCAGCAGGTGCGCGATGACGTAGCCAACGTCGTGGCAGCGGTGGGCATTGATGGACCAGCCCCGGCTCGAATAGAGGAGCCTGCGCCCACGAACAACGCCATAACGCTTCCTGCCGGAAGGAACTTTGGGTGCAGGATTGGAGTGGCAGACACGACCGTCAGAGCGCTGTCCGCTGGGTGCTACATGACCAGAAAGGCCATCATTGAAGCAGATGCTGTGTTTGACGGGATCCACTTTACGTCATCGGCTGACAACACTGATGAGCTCATTAACATCCGTGGCACATCGGTCGCTGTCTTCAGGAACTGCACCTTTGAGAAGGTTGCGTCCGACAAGACTACGTTTGTCAGCGTCGTGGCTGGGGCTAAGGCGATCTTCGTTGGCTGCGTGTTCAAAGGGGACCCATCTGTAGCCGGAAACCTCTTTGACCACTCTGGAGCTGCGGGCAATATTCAGATCGTGGGTTGCTACAACAAGACCACCCACGCATACGGCACAGCCACCGTTACAGCGAGCATCTGATGGCACAGACCAAACACACGCGCATCATCACCGATGAGCAGTTCTCTGAGTCCACAACGGTGGACGGCACCCGTATTGATCGAGCGCTTGAAGACACCGTCTCGTTCTTCAATTCAATGCCCCCGTCTGCCATCAAGACTCGGTTCATACCGCAAGATAGGGTGTGGGGGTGGATGCCTGAGCCGTCAGTTCACGCTGTGACGTTCGATCTGGTGATCACAAGTGGCGGGACGGGGTACTTGACTGCCACAGGAGACACGCCCACCAGCGCAAGCATCGCTGGCACCAACATGACGGTGGACCTCGCAACCACCGCTGGTGTTGTGACAGGCGCAACCATCAACAACACCGGAACGGGGTACGTGCCTGGCGAAGTCATTACGCCCACAAGGTATGTGGCGGCTATCACAGCCCCTGGTGCCACCTATTTTGATGCGACTGACGTGGCAGCGACTGGTGGTGCAGGTACTGGGATGAAGCTAGACATCACTGCTGATGGTGGCGGCGCGATCATCGGCGTTAAGATCAGAGACTGCGGAAGCGGCTACAACACTGGCGACATCCTGGGTGTTCCGGGTGGTGCTGGACAAGTGACAATCACCATCAGCGCAGGCGACTGCTCCCTGACCTTGATGCCAAAGTACCGCCATCATTGGCCGTGGGTAGGGACCTGGAACCGCGAAGGGCGAGTGGCCACAGGGTCGTCTGTCCCTTCGTCATTCCTCAACGACTTCCGCATCAAGGGCACTCTGACCTCTGGCATTATCAACCAGATGCCAGACGCGGGGACAGCATGGCCTCTTGGTGAGCAGTTCGCGTGGACAACCGAGCTGTTTGTGGGCAAGCCCGCTGTCTTTGACGCGCTGCAGTTGATGCTTTGCCAGGACCACAGGGACTCTGTTAACAAGCCTTTTGGCGAGCATGTTGGGTTCGGCAACTTTGAGTGGTCAGGGTCCGACAACAACGCTGGGGCCATTGCGGGCATGCCTGCCACGGACATGCAGTTAGTGGTGCAGGTTGCCGATACGTTCGACAGCAGGATCAGGGCGAAAGACTCTGCTGAGATTCAGCGGCACACATTCATGATCAAGATGGACTCCTTCTCGTGGCACAAGCAGGAGGATCTTCCGACTGATGGGCCTGGGTGGGTCGATATGGCCCCAACCCTGTATCCTGGTGGCGCTATCAGGGGGGCGGTCGTGCAGTTGAACGAACTCAACATCCCCATTCACCAGAACGCCATCGTCAGGGTCTCGATTGTGATCCCAAGGTACAAGCTTGAGACATGGCCAAGCAATGGGCCGTCATGGTGGGGCAGGGAGCCCTGGGGCAACACCTACTACACTATGAGCGCGACGATGCTTGAGGAGGTTGAGTAGTGCCTAAGTTCGACCGAAAGAGGCTGTCTCGCGGAACTAAGCTTGTTCCGTCTCAGTTGACAGACCCTCTATCAAGCGCAGCCGCCACAGGCATTGCCAAGAACATCAACACGGCAGGTCTTGACAACGACAACGTGGAGAGGAAGTGGGGCTCCTTTAGGGTCAACCTGTCTGTTCCTTACATCGAGGGTAGGTTCCAAGAGGTCGGTGACGTGTTCGCTGGTAATGGCAACGTATCAAAGCCGTTCTCCATCCCGTTCATGCTTCCCCCGCTACAGGACTTCTTCTTCTATGACACCTTTGAGGACCGGCGGTATCCAAACGTAACCACCAACCCTCCCCCGGCGGTGGTGCTGGACGAGGTGTCGATCTCTGTAGATCAGCGCGCAGAGCCAACGGCGCTGGCTAGCCAGTTCCTTGGAGCTCCTTACGGCAACAGCTCAGAGATGGGCCGGATGGACTTCACCAACTGGGACGCGATGACAATGCGCGTCTCCATCCTGTCGAAGAACATTCACTTCCTAGACATCACAACCCCGTACAACCCCAACACCATCTGGACCGTTGAGGCCGCCTACAACCAATGGGCGGCTCAAGGCCCGTTCGTCGTCAAGGACATAGCCAAGGCGGTTGATCCCTGGAAGACGCTGACGCTCACTATTGAGTTTCCTGACCTGGCGGCGAAAGACGTTGCTGTCGCGAACATCAACGTGGACCTCAAGTTCAAGCACGAGCTTGTAGAGCGCGGCACCTCTGCTGCTCCCCCTCAGGTTCAGAACAGCCCGCCGCTCGCTGACGACAGGCAGACGCGAGAGTCCAAGGCTCAGGACGTTGTGACCGTTGTCACTCCTGCTACGGACTCGTTGATCCAGGCCAACGACGCCGTGAGCAACGACGGCATATCCGATAACCTTGGTGTGATCGACGAAGCTGTGGCGGCAAAGTTCAAGGGTGGCATTGACAAGTATGGAGAGGTAGGTCCCGTTGAGGAACTCAAGAACGACGCGGGCTACTTCGTCATGGCTGTCCCCCTGTTCTCCAACAGGAGAAACGGGGGGATCAGCCCATACGATGTAGAGAACGAGCCATACGTGGGCCCAGGCGCACAGTCCGCCCTGTGGGACAGGCGCATCATTCCGATCACCTACCCCATGGAGATCCACCACGTCATCCTCGCGTACAACTGGCAGGGCTGGATCAGCTATCCACAGCAATGGGGAGGCGGCACCAACAACCAGCTCAAGGTGCCGCAGACCACCATGTTTGCCGTAGACGTGGGTGTTGGTATTGCGACCGGCCTCAAGGGGGACGACTTCCAGTACGAGCAGGTTGCCGACCTGAGCGTGCGTCAGCCAAACTTGCAGGCTGGCACCTGGGGCATGGGCCTCATTGATTTGGTCAAGACCGCTAGCTTCAGCGCCTACGGCAGGTTTGGCGTCAGCTCTGGCTATGTGGGGTGGGACTGGGATTTGCTAGACGTGCCAATCGTCGGCAACCAGGGCAGGGGGTTTTCCACACAAGGGGAGCCCTACTACGCAGGCAGGTCTTGGACGCCAACCGCTATCGATCAAGCTGGCGCAACGGTGCGCACCAACGTTGTGCAGGGAGATGCGTCCGAGCGAGCCCCTCGCACCAACGGGCAAGAGGAGTGGCTCGAGGTCCGCATGAGGATCTCCGACAACCTTGTTGGCGGGGCGACCTCTGCGGCAGTAACGGTTCCCGGCTCCGGCTACTCATATAACACCTCAAACCCCACAACCGGCGGAAGCGGAAGCGGGCTCACTCTTGTCGTTCAAGAGGTTGCTGGCGCGATCACAATGGTGACGGTCAACGACCCAGGCACCGGCTATACCGATGGTGACATTGTTGCGGTTACTGGTGGCGATGGGGCAGGCAGGGTCACCATCGGAGTGGCGAGCGGCCTCGAGCTCACTGACGACGCATCAGGCGCGTTTACAGGGGGAGCCCAGTCGGCTGATACTTTCATCTCGGGGTATCAGGGCCATTGGGTGTACATTATTGGAAAGAAGTTTCTGACCTAGTCAGGGGGAAGGCATGGCGTCTGAGATAAAATCAAGCCCAGTTACGGCGAAATATGGAGACAAGTCGTCGCTTCTCGCGTCTTTGAGCCCGCTCACTCAAGAGGTTCAACAGCGCGAAGAGATGAAGGCTGCCAATGAAGCTCTCATCTCGGCTGCGAAGAAGGACCAGGCGAGAAGGGAGGGCATTCTCCAGCAGGCTCAGACCGCAGGCAGGCGTCAGGCTGCGGAAGGAATGCTGCAGGCTACGAGAGGCATGGAGGTGGGAACGGGTGCCACTGCTGCCATGGGGCGGCAGGCTGCGGCAGACACTCTGATGCAGGAGCAGCAGATGGCGGCGGCCAGGGCGGCAGAGTCGCCTGAGTTTGACATGGCGCAACTCCAGGCAGATGTCCTCGCAAAGACGCAGGCCATGGGCACATCTATGACAGACCGCGTCGGCAAGATGACCTCCTACGCAGAGATCATCAACTCCTACGAGAAGGGCGCTGCGCGCGATGAGGCGATCAAGGCTCTCCTGTCCCTGGAGGCGGGGCAGGCAAGCCCAGACTGGTGGGTGATTGAACAGCTTAACCAGCAGCTCAGTCGCCCAATGGCAGAGTACTCCGTGCCTGATGTTGCGAGCCCGATGGGCGAGTGGTATCTGGACGAAGAATCTGGCAAGTGGCTCAAGAAAGATCCTTATGGTTCTGGCCAAATATATACTGGAGAAGGGACCCCTGAGGGGGCTATGCCCGCAGGCCAGACGAGTCAATGGATCCATGTTGGCAACGGGTGGTGGCAGCGGACGACGTTGGATGAGTCCGGCTACCCATCCACAGATAGCGTATACAGCCCAGGCGGGCCTCCGAGCGCATGAGGGGTATAGATGGCACGCATTAGACCAGGGACAATGCCTGTGCGCCTTCCGGGCGTGGCTCAGGTCATTCAGCAGGTATCGCCTCAAAGGTGGACGCCCAATCAGGTTGAAGTCATGCAGGAGGCGGAGCGGATCCGCAAACGCCAAGAGGCGGGCGAGTCCGTTGACCCCCGTGACATCATGGCGTGGGCGCAGCTCGCGCAGTTTGTCCTGAAGGACGACACCCTTGTTGGTGGCTTGGTCAACATGTTGAGCCGGAAGTCCAGGGAGTCTGCCGCCAAGGAGCGCGATGAGCGGCGTGCTGCTATGGCGCGGGAAGAGTCTGCTGCCCAGGACATGCGGGATATGCAGGCCAGGGGCGAGTGGCCCATGGCAGTTCCAAACCTGCAGCAGCAGCATGATGAATCAATTCAGGAACTAGAAGCCAGAGGCATTGCTCCTCCACCTATGCCAGAGGCTCCCGTTGCGCAGGAGCAGATCACCGAGACGGTTGCCGAGACCCCTGCCCCCGCGCAACCCGCTCCAGACCAGCCAATCACTCGGCAGCAGGTCTACCAAGATCTGCTCAGGGAGGAGTCAGAGCAGCGCAAGTCAGAGCTCGCAAACATCGAGAAGGTGGTGCGCGAGCGTGAGCTTACGGTGTCTGACCTGTACGGATTGGCCGCCACAGCCAAGAGCCCTGAGGTGGTGCGCACCCTGATGGCGATGGTGCCCAAGGTTGTGGAGCAGGACCCCGCATATGCGCCGCGTAGCTTGGCAGAGCTTCTGTTCGGCGGCACTGACAAGACTCAGCAGATTAGCAAGGAACTCATCAGCCTGTGGGGCCAGTCGCAGAAGGCGCGGCGCGGCGACGACTACACCAGGCGAGTGGAGCGCATGACGAAGGCGGAAGAGCGCCTGCGGCGTTTGCCAAGCAGAGTGGAGGAGGCTCAAGCCGGTGCTGGGCTGAAGCGCGAGAAAACAACCGAGCTTAAAGAGAGGCGTCCCACGCGGATCGACCTCGACAAGGCTCGTGCCGAGAACCTGAGGGCAATGGCAGAGTGGCGAAGGACTCTCAGCACCAAAGAGAAGAGACGGTGGGAAAGGTGGCTCAAGCGCAAGCCCAAGACCCAAGGACTAAGCGCACAGGCGAAGGACGTGGTCGCCGCATACGCTCAGTGGCTTGATGCCGTCACGTCTGGCAAGCCAGCTCCAGCCGGACCCTACAGCGCGTTTGGTGTAAACGACATGGCGCGCGTGCATGAGAAGGTGACCTCGGTCGTCGTTCAGCCGCTTATTGGGCAGAAGCGCGTTCATGATGACGCTGTTGCTTTGATCAAGAACATGGAGGCGCGTGCGAAGAAGAAGGCTGCGGGAAGCGCTGGCGCTCAGACGGCAGAAGAGAAGCGCCTTTGGGACAAGATCAACTACTGGACG
>Ga0163180_10000127_pt1 | contig 39594 bp, 57 predicted proteins | sample AtlANTMetagenome_2_FD_109647 | JGI IMG/M metagenome (GOLD analysis project Ga0163180, IMG submission 109647) | Marine eukaryotic phytoplankton communities from the Atlantic Ocean - Atlantic ANT 4 Metagenome | ecosystem: Environmental > Aquatic > Marine > Oceanic | place: North Atlantic Ocean...
CCCGGCTAGCGCTCCTGGGTACTCCCCCTTCCCCAGTTTCTGACAATGAACACCGTTCACTTAATGGGCGCTTGTCGCTAGATGAAGGCCATTCATTAGTGAAAGTTTACATAATGCCTATTATCGGACGCATTATTTCAGGGGTTGACTCGTTGCCCATGCTTGTGGTAGTCGCGCGCTCGTGAGCTATATATATAGGTGAGGGATTTGCTATTTTTCCTAGGGTATCGCCCCCTGTAGAGAAGCATGGCCCTAATAAACCTCAACCTAAACCATCCCTATAACCTGCCCTATCTAGTCTATAGACCTATGCCCTAGGATGCGCTTAGAGCACTTCTGACGGGCTTTAGGGTCTTAGCCTTAGTCTGGTACCTAAAATCTCGTTTGGAACATTGGCCTTCAGTGCAGCGTTTAGAAGTTTATGAAAATAATTTGCCGAATTGCTTGACGTATCGAAATAACTAGTATCTAATAAAACCACATCATAGCTAATAAGTTATGCGCTCTTTTACAACTCGGCACTAGAACCTTCAAACGTGGGGGGCTCGACAAGGGTCTTACGCTAGTAGATGAGGGTGAGCATATCAAAGCTCACATGGTGTCAGTTGCTTTCGGAGTGGCTGATATGTCCCAAGGTGATAGAGTTCAAACCCTATCGCTGACATGTCGCAAAGCTATTCATTGACAATCAAACCCTACCAGACCATTCAACAAAACATCTTTATAAGTGTGCGGATAAGCACTTGATAATGTGGACACGTACACAAGTTTAGCCTGTTGCGTTGTATGCAATGGTAGGCAAACTCTTTTCTTTATCCCTAGTTAGTCAATTGGTAGGCATAGGCTTATGCCTATGCTCTACCTTTTGACTGGCGACCAAAGTGCATAATACTTATGTGCTTTGGTTGCTAGTCAATCCCGATTAGCAAGGTAGACGGTTGTACCGTCAAAGGGGTTAAAGATGAGTAAGAAGAAAGTACAGACTAGCGTTGAAACAAAAATTAGTCAATTCACTGTAAAGGTCGCAAGACAAGTGGTGGATGGCATTGACAACGGTATAACAACTAGCCCTGATAATACCTATCAGGTATTAGACGGTAAGGCCTACTTGAATTCTAATTCAAAGTTTGGTTCGGTTAGCCTAGACGACCTAGATTACATCTCTAATGAGGTAAGCATGGTTTTATGGGGCGCAGGCGTAAAAAACCTTACTGGCCCTACTAAGGGTAAGGCATCAAAGTCACAGGCTAGAAGCTACGTTTTACACGTAGCGGCAAAGCTATTCAGGCTACTTATTGAAGCTGAGGAGCATGACGAAATGGAGATGCTAGTGCTCAAGCAGCTTGTTGGTAATAACTATCAGTCTATACGCGACAATAGGGACGCGGCGGAGCGTGAAAGACAGCGCATGCAACGCGCTAATAATATCAACAAGACATTGGAGTCAGTGAACAAACTAGATAGCTCTATCTTAGAGCAACTATCCGGATTAACTCCAGAGCAACTGGCAGCAATGCTAGCCAAGGCGTAAAGGGGTATTGCCCTACTTAGGTAGGGTAGTGCTTAGGGTACATATATGTAGTGTATGTGTATCCTAAGGACTAATAAGAAAGGGGTATTATGTTAGATCAACATGACCGTATAGCGGAGATAGCTCCATGGATTAATTATCAATGGGAGATCCTTACTATCACATTTGTGGTAGTAGGACTCTTCCTTTGCTTGGGTGTATACCTAAGTGAGGATGATTAAAGTGGGGCCCTAGGCTGCAAGCTTCTCTTGTAGTCTAGTGCATAAAGCACTACAGGACTAATGAATAGGGCTTGTGGTCCTAGCTTAGGCTAGGGCTTCAACCTCTACATATTAGTAGAGAAAGAAAGGGGTAGTATGAATATAGAATTTGAGCGTAGATGCAAAATCTACGAACAAGAAGACAGTGGCAAAGTCGATATAGGCATGCGCTATGCCGTATTCATTAATCATGAGTATGAGGGAGACCTTGTACTCATGAGAGATGTGCATGGTGTATCTATAAAGCTTGAAACATTCAAAGTCTATGAGTCTATGGAAATAGACTACAGGGACTCAGGCTTCATAACCGAGAGTGAGATGCTGAAGTTGGCTGCCTATGAATTAGCGCAGGGCTATGACGCTGCATACTTTGAGATGAGCGCTAATGTTTGATGACAACAAAGTATACTTCATAACAGGACGTAAGCTCAACAGGCTATTGCGTCTATGTGAAGCAATACACAAAGGTAAATACAAGTACCCATTAGATATAGCTAAAGAGATCGGTGAAGGCGTTGGTCTTTACTGGAAGGATGAATGGATTACTAGTGACTAGGGCTTATAAGCCTAATGTAAATTAGGCTTATAACCTCTACATATTAGTAGAGAAAGGGAGGGGGTATAAGAAAACATAAGCTGTTTATGTATTGGAAAAATGGGCAATGGCATGGACCTATTAGGCTTAAGAAGCCTATGGGTTCCTGCCAAGCGCAAAGTTTCCTTAAGCAAAACTATGGTGCAGAGAAGATAATGATAGCTGCACCTAATTGGGAGAAGCTATGAGACTACAAGTAAAACCAGCATATGGCAAAGACTATAAATCCAAGAAGGCAGTAATGGAAGCATGGAATAACAATAAAGACTTCATAATCCTTACTGTATTCTCCCCTCATTGCGGGAGGTATATCAATAAGCAGGATGCGGATGATGCAATACCAAGCATAGAGGTAAGGTATCAAGGGCTAACAAAGCTAGTAATGCTAGAGAGGGGTAAGCACTATTAGGTAGTAGGCGTAGCATAAGGACATCCTTGTGCTACTGCTAGTGTCTATTAGTTAATTAAAGAAAGGGGTAAAAATGTTTTCATTAAAAGCTAAGAATGGAACCATAGTAGATGTACCTGTTGAGCATATCAACGGTATGGAATGTGCTGGCTACTGTATATACTGTGGAGAAGAAGCCTACTGTGTTGAGCCTGATGCTGAGAAGTATGGGTGTGAAGAATGTGGTAAGCGCGGTGTATATGGTGCTGAACAACTCCTACTTATGGGGAGGATAGCATAATGAACCACAATAAGAAGATGGATGCTAAGGCTTTAGTGGCTACACTATCTAAGTATGTGAACGTTATGTCACACTCGAGAGATGAAGTAGCCAAGGAAATACTTAGAGAGCATAGGACTCTACAGCAATCAATGTTTGGGCTAATGCTCTATGTCATAGAGCAGTGGTCTAAGCAGGAGCATTACGATCTTCGTAATGAGTATACTATTCAATCATCTAAGAAGATAATGGAAGTGATGCACGATAGTCACATGCCATTTATATAAGGGGTAAAGCATGAAGCATGAATACTGGATGTACTATATAGGTGACGTGGAGTATGGGCCTATCGATAAAGGTAAGCCTGTTACTGCAAAGGAAATAAAAAGGTACATAAAGAAACGTCATGAGACTACAGGGGATATAAGGGTAATGCCTTATACGCCTTGGTGGGAAATGAACTATACACATAGTGTCACGGAGATTAGTACTGCAATGTGGAGGGATATTAATGCTAAGGAGAGTAACGTGTAGGTCGAAAGGCCAAAGGGTAGCAACCTTAATAGTGCACCTGTTAGGTGTATATGAAGCGCTAGTATTCGTAGCTACCTTAGGCAGGTATCAACCTGCTTGGGGCAAGCTTGAGTTCCTAGTGTCTGATATCTGCGACAAGCTGGAGGGATAATGAAACACCTTAAAAGGGTAAAGATGCAAGCTATGTGGCTTTTGCACCTACATAAGCATAGCAAAGGTCTAAGGGCAGTTGACATCAACCCCTTATTGAAGACCATACATGAGCTAGTCAACACCTACGTCAAGGATGGCTACATCTTTGACTATGAGATTAGGAAGCGAAGTAGAGAAGAGGTGCATAGGTTAGGAAGGATGGAGGGGTAATGAACGGACATAAGAATTGGAACCATTGGAACGTATCGCTATGGTTATTCAATGACGAAAAGCTATACAGGCTAATGGTTGGCATAGTAAGGCTGAGTTCTACTAAGGACCAGGCTGCTGGGTTGATACTTGGCTACTTACCAAAGCGTACACCTGATGGAGCACCGTATACTTATACTAGTGTAAGGGCTGCGTTAGTGGGATGGGAGGATTAGAGGGTAGTGTGATAGGCATGAGGTAACTCGTGCCTTGAGCAGTGTCTTATAACTAAAGAAAGGGGTAAGTTATGAAGTTCTATGAAGGTCCAAGTGAGATCACCAGTGACATTATCATGGGGTATGTTGGGGCATACAAGCGTCCTAGTAGAAATACTAAGACAGGTAAGATGGTCCAAGTTGGTGTCATGGCTAAGGCTGAAAGGCCTAATGTAGCACAGGAGACAGGCTTAGATCGTTCGGTATGTGATAACTGCTCAATGCGTCCATTGATACATGGCAATGGTGTCGCCACTAAAGAGACCATAGACGGCAAGAAGTCTTGCTATGTTAACACTGGCTGGAAGGCTAGTCAGTATGACATGTTGCAGAAGCAGGATGTTACTTATGATGATGCTGTTAGTATCATCAAAGACAGTAAGTTTCCTATTCGCTTTGGCGACTATGGTAACATGTCAGCTATTCCACGAGAAGTAATTGAGCCAATACTTAAGCTCACTAATGGTAGGCATACTATGTATGACTGGCGTTGGGCTAAGGCACCCTGGCTTAAGCATTATGCACAAGCAAGTGTAATGACTAAAGACCATGCACGTACTGCCCAGGCTATGGGATTCAAAACCTTTAGACAGGGTACAGAGAGAATGAAAGGAGAGGCATGGTGTCTCTACTATAAGAATGGTACGCAATGTGCCGACTGTTTACTATGCAATGGTAAGCAAAACATAGTGATACCTAATCACTAGAGGAGGGGTAATGGAGAAGGAATTAGTAGTGAAGATATACTGCACCGTAACAAAGGCGCAGGTCATGGAGCTATGTGCTGAGCACGATGTATCATGGGAAGATATCTATGATGAGGCTTGTGATGAGGATACTCTGAGAAGCTACATAGAATACGAAGGGCTACAAGATATAAACGTAGATGAAGAAGAGTACATAGAGTGGTGTATAGATAACTATGAGGAGGGGTAATGAGGGTAAAAGATAGGTTCCCAAGCTCACACGAGCGAGAGGTACTAATCAAGTGGGCTATGTCCTTAAGGGCAAGAGACCTACAGAATAAGTATAAGCAGGATGCAGTACGCATGTACTTCCTAGTAAAGATGTTTCCTGACATGAAGGCAGGGGAGATTGTAGAGATAGTGGAGGGGGAATGAAACCATATAAGGGTAGAGAACTAAGAGATAACCAGAGGGTAAGGGTCTATAGAAACCTGAACAGAGGGGGCTATTCAGTGCTCTCTTGGGAAGGCCCAGATAAAGGGTTAGTAGTAGCCCATTGCGATACTATAGCCCTGTATTCTGCTAGGTTTATAGTTCAGAAGTCAGGCTGGCAAAGGTTCTGGGATACTGGGAGAAAAAATGTCCACGCCTATGTAGAAGGCAATGTAAACAATCCACCTGGAGTGGTTAGCTCTTGGGGTAGGGTAGTATATGAACCGCTTGTTAGGCCAGCCTTCCAGCTAAGTGTAGGAGGACGACGCAACTATTCAATAACAGCAGCAAACCACGTTGTCATGCAGGAGAGCATAAGGGTAGGAGGTGCCATTGAACTATCGACCGGGGCAGTATAAAGCTTCAGAGCTTATAGAGATACTGTCTAACTATGAGGAGGACTTTCATGTCTTCCGCATTGAGTACTACTACATAAACAAAGCTATACATATATCTGGAAGGACACCGACCAGGAGGTATAGAGATACATGGACTAGAAGAGGAGGTAAGTTTGTCAGAAGAGAATGCACAAGAGAAGAGTACCAAGCAAAAGCAAAAGCAGCGCTTGATAGTCTATCATCCCAACGGTGATACTACATATACCACTGATTGGACTAAGGAGTTTGACTTAGCAGAGGTAGTCTACCTTGGGGACTATGTCCTTATAGTGGACGAGAATGCCAAGCTAAGGAATGAACCCATCAACCCAACAGCTACAGCTATATGCATAATCTATGGAAGAGATGCAATCATAGCTGGAAAAGCAATACACATGCATAGGGATATGCTGTATGAGGACATCTTAAATGATTAGTTATATAGGTGATGTAGAGAGTTTAATGAGGTTCTTGCAGAATGAAGACGCTGATAAGGAGAATGGCGTATGGAAACTGCAAGGGCATATGGTATTCAGGGGAGCGCAGGTAAGTATAGACGGGCATGCATCCTACTTTAAGAAGGGCAAGGCTATACTGCTTACCCCTGCATTAATCAGGAGGGTCTATGGCATACAGCATACGCCATGATATAGCCATGTCCAGGTGGATCATAGAGAAGAACGGAAGGCCAGTGTATTTCAAGCCAACCTACGAGGAGGCTATAGATCTCCTTGAACTTCTGCGCACCCTGCATCCAACTGTATAGTTAAGCCTACATCATTAGGCAATTCAAAATCACAACCAAATAGAAATAAAAGTAATAAGTATCTCATACCTTAATGTAACACTGCACGCTAGTGAAGATACATATATATGTGTGAGGTATAAAAACCGGAGGGATTATGAAGAATCATAAGTGGACATCTCAAGAACGTATGGCTGCGTTGCAGGTATACCTAAAGACAAGGAAGCTTAACCAGTTCTGGGCTGAGCAGTCTAAGACAACCACTGACAGAGATATATTCTGCGGCATAGCAGTGTCTCTATACCAGACCCATGACATCAAGGTAACAGCAGATGCTGTTAAAAGACAGATGGACCAGAGCTATCTAAAGCAAGTGCTAGAGCAGAAGAAGCTAGATAGGGAAGAGATAATGAGACAGAAGAGGAACACGGAGAATGAGATACATCAACTAGAAGCAATGATAGCGTGCTTATAGTACGCAGACATATTGACTCATGGCATACCCTATCTGACCCATACCCAGTGTATGGTGGATTAAATAAACAACCTTATATAGAATGCACTAGGTGTGGGGAGAGATGGGCTATGGATGATAAGATTGCAACAGCTTTAGAAATCGAGGGAGACTCATCATTAATAGTTCATGCCCCCTGTAAACATAACGACATGGATCACTAAAGGCCATGCGTATTGTCCTACCTTGTACTGTCTCAGCTTCTAATAGTCCCACCTTATATTCACATACCACAAAGGCAGTACTCCTATCGTCCCTGATGATGGCTACGGGTATCCTACCATCTGTATCACGTTTAGCCTGTTTCAATGCCGCTATGGGTGAAGGCTTTCTACCCCTTTTAGCCTCTATCCAAAAGTGCGGTATGTCCACATCAGGGACGACCCCACCCATTCCTTGCTGACCCCTGGCTACACGATAGTTAGGGAAGATAGGCTTGAATAACTTGACTAGATGACGCTCGAAGTCATGCCCTTTACGTCTAGAAAGCATAGGAGACTAGGCGGAGAAGAGGGTAGTTAGCATGAAAAGGGGTGTAAACATGCTGATGTACACCTAGCCCCCTATGCTAGAAAGGTGCGGCCAAAGACCGGATGTAAACATTAGTGTTGTCACCGTTAGTTTGTACGGCAATATCGACTTCCTTATCAAGCATAGACTCTAGGTCTACCTGACCAGGACTCTCAAAGCTTTGGTCCAAGATAATCTTAAGCTCACGCTTGAGCATGCCTCGGGTCTTGCTAGTCTTGAGACTGCTAACCTTCCAGACCATACGCCCATCACTAAGCTTCAAGCCATATGATAAGTATGGTACGCCACTCTTACTACAGCGCCACTCTACCCTGTCTATCTTGGCAGTGTAGTCACCATCCTTGATGCCGTCCTCATCCTCATTCCAGTCCTTGTCATAACCATTAAAATCAAAACCACCTAGATTCATTTAGCACCCCTAATCGCCTTAGCAAAAACATTCCAATCCATGGGTATAATGTCATCGACAATCTTATGACGACACCCCGCTACATACTCTCCATTCTCAGGAGGAGATGTGTAAACTACACGCTTACCTTTGTGCATGTCAAACCTTAAGATGAAGTCTACATCACCTTCAGTCCATTCCTTTACGCTACCACTAAGGTTAGGCCCCAGTACGCATAGCTCACCTGTCCTAGTCTTCTGGACTCTGCCCTTCTCATGGGCAACTAAGATCAACATCAAAGGCAAACTCTTTAGTGCAGTGAATACCCTGCGCCATTCGCTATTAACTAAGCCATAGCCCTTACCAAAGGACATGTCACTAATATGTTTCACGTTAAACTTCTGGCATATGTAATCTTCACACATGCCTTGTAAATTCCCAAGCGTATCAACAGCGACTGCGCTATAGGGATATTCCTTCTCAGCCTTTAGCGCCTTCACCACGTTGATGAAGTCCTGCCATGTGGTAATCAGGTCAGTCTGATAGCATTCAAGCCCTCCTAGACCCCTCTCTGTGGGGATTACAAGCGGATTCACCGCGCATGCCCAGGTTGATTTACCTATCTTGGGTTTACCATAGATTAAAAAGGTAAGGTCTTTAGGGTCTAACCCTTTAGGTGTTTTTCTTTTCGGTAGCATTACCCAACTCCTCATGTGCCACTCGCTTGTCATATAAATAGCTTACTGCATCTCGGTTCCTAGCTTGGCACATAGATAGGTACTCACAAGGCCTCTTCCACTGAAAGCAATTGTTAGTATTCCGATATCCAGCAGCATCCTCAGTAGCTACCTTAAACATATCATGGCCCATAATCCAAGTTTCTTGTAGTCGATGGTGTATTATTTCTTCCTCGATGGGGATAAACTCCCGTAAAAACATAGGCTTAGAGTCGTACTGGGCTAGCACCTTGGCCATGAGTGATACGTCTGTATCGTTCTTACACCACTTGAGTTGTGACTTTCCTAGCACATCATACAATGCCCCTTCGAGCTTAATGTTATTAGCCCGACCAAAGTAGTAGGCATAGAGTTGTATCTGCGCGTCATACCATACCTTTTGTATGTAGCTATCAGACACATAGCCAGCGGTCTTATGTTCTAAGATCCAATACTTCCCATTCCTCTCTATGAGACCATCTATCTTACCACCAAACATAATGTGAGGACTCTCCTCACCAGTGTCTGGATTGTATAAAGGAGTAGAGAACTCTATCTCTGTACCTACTATATTGAATGGGTCTTTATCCCTAGGGTACTTCTCAAAGTACTTACTAAGCATGGCTAGGGATTTGACTTTGGCTTCAGCTTCCTTCTTCTCATACATAGAGAAGGCCTCTGTCTCCCTTGCGTCCTTGAGTAATTGTTCTTCAGACTCTCCATTGAACCAGCGCTCGAGGTACTCATGTATAAATGTACCAAAGGTTAGGTTAAGAGATGGCACCCCTTTCTTAACTAACTCTTCTACATATCTGTACTTATAGGCTCTGCGGCAGGAGAGGAATTTACGGATTGAGCTTTGAGTTATTTTGTATTGCAATTGTAAGTTCCTGTATTGCTTTAGTATTATTTGCTTGAGTCACTTCAAGCTTATCCAATACAGACATATTACGTTGCAAAAAGTCAATAAGGTCAGCGCGCTGTTGAGGTATGAGCTTAGCTAGGACGTAATAAAGAACCCATGCCATCATCCCCGTACTACCTATTTCTAGCATCCAAGTTTCCATGTTCATATCCTAGTATTTGAATGGGTTCTTAGGTTTGTTCTTGTTCTTTTTCTTTTTCATTTGTACCTCATTTGCAGCGGTTTAGACACCCACCCTTGGGCCTCGAATATCTCTCTAACAAATAAACCATCCCAACGTCTAGTGCTTAGCTGTCCGTGGGCTATATGCCCTCGGTAATCACTGTCTTTTACCTTCACTGCTTCACCATAAATACATAGGTTTGGGGGCATTGTTAAAGGTATGTTGTGACGCTCGGACAATAGCTTGGCAAGATAGATAATAGCATCTCGTTGCTTGTGAGTCGGGCGCAGTACACGCTTAGCTCTCTTGTATGGACCCCAGTTCCTAGTAACTATGCGAGTCTTACGCTGTGTATCCTTCCCATTGCTACCCAGATAACGAGGCACTAACAGGTTACAAACATCTACCCCTATTGACTCTTGATTAAAGGGTCCACAATGCACAGTATAATGAGTAGAAGGAACGCATGTTTCGTATATGGTTCCGTCTTCGTCAATGTAGTAGTGACTCCCGTACTTCTTTCGTTCAAGTACTCTGTGACAAGTTGTCGCAGTACGAGTAATACTATCATGCCATACGATAGATTGAGGAGGCTTACGTCGCTTATAGGTATGTGAGCAGCGAAAGCGGGTTCTATTAATGTTATCAGTAGCAGTGTGCTTGATATAAGCAGCAATGGATATGGGACCAAAGTAACCATCTGGATTAACCCCTAACTCTTGTTGAGCTTTGATTATATTAGGACCAGTGATCTTACCATACCTAGCAGTCCATTCTCCTACTAGGTTGTGCTCGTTTAACTGGTTTTCAGAATAGGTTACCATTCACTGACGCAGGTTACGCTGTTGCTTTTGTAGTTATGTGAACCGTAGAACCCAAAGGCCCACTTGTTCCAGCCACCAGTTGTAGTGGCGTTAGGGTTTAAGTCTCCGCGCCCCCCATAGCCATCGGCATCCATTGCAAATGTACCAGTTGCAGGTGCTGGACCCTCTATATATCCAGAGCGTGTTCTTACATAGTCACTTGACCCAGGCTTGGTGTAGAAAGAGCACTTAATCTTAGCCTCAATGGAACCTGTGTTAAGCTTAAGGGTCACAAGAACTGCTACACATTGGTGTGAAAATGTATAAGAAAGCTTCTCGCTAGAGTCTAGATCTATCTCTGCGGTTAGGGGCGTGGCATTACCGTCAGCATCAATCATGGCAACCAGAAGCTTGTCCCCCGACGCAAAAGCCGCTCCACCTGTGGCATGTAGCGTGATTAGTACATCAGTAAAGGGAACCTTGGGGTTCTTAAAGAAGTAGTGACAACTTTCTGTTAGTGTTGGGGTGCTTGCTTTTGCCTCTCTCATTTGTCCTCCAGGGCCTCATACACGGCCTTTGCTGCTCGGGTAGCCTTACCATGTTCTAGTTGCAACCGCTCCCCTAGCTGAAGCAGTATTGTAAATCTATTCTGGTAATCGCCTTCGCTTATTTCGTTGTTAGCATACTTATATTGTAGGTTTTTAATAGCACGCATGTACTTTCTTTGCGAACGCGCACTCATTCCACCTACCCATGCAAGATACTCGTCCATAGGCCATTTCGCCAGCCGTATTCCACCTCTAGTGGCAAGCTTGGCTAGTAGGGGTATCTCGGCACTGTCCCTGCCGAACCTTGGCATGCCAGCCTCTGCCTTGGAGACTCTCTTTTCCCCATACCCTATGCCATGCCATGAGTCTGGCGTTATCATTTGACCTATACCCGTAAAGCTCGGGCTGAAGCGCATAAGGGTTCTTTGTATTATAGCGCTCAACTGGTCACCAGACGTATAGCCCTCAAGCGCTCCACCGTACAGCGCCGTGCCATAGTGATGGTCCTTCCCAAAGATATCTAGGTATGTGCCTAGTATGGGACTAGAGGATAGGCCAACCCGCTTGAACCAGTCGAAGGCAGTTTCTTTCTTCCTCCTTACTTTGGGGAGGTAGTCTGCCCCTGGCACCATCTTCGCGGTGTCCCAGAAGGTTAAGAGATCACCCACATCTCCCGTTAGACGTGCCAAGCTTACCATCTTATCACCCTCGTAGTGCGGGAGCATCTGAGGTATGAGGTCTAGCGCCTCTTCGTCTATGCCTATGTTAGCTGCACTGAGTCCCTTCACATGATCGCCGGCTAATAGCCAGGAGCGCAATCGGTAGGGGTTTTCTGCCATGTACTTGTTGACTTGTGGGAGCATCCTTGCGTTGAATGCTACAAAGGGCTTTCCAAATATGCTACTACGCATCCAGTGGAATGCACCTGCTAGATTCTCATAGTCAGCGTAAGCCTTGCGCACAGCATCTATTGTCTTTCTACGGTTTAGCGCATTCCAAGTCTTAGCCTTCACATGCTCAGCCTTAAGCTTCTTGTACATTGCGTATCTGTAAAAGTCGTCCCCTGCCTGATAGATATTTCCAGGGGTATCCCATAGCAGGTCTTTGGCGAACTTACCAAGTCCGGTCTTTGGAAACTGAGCGTTCATCCCATTGGCATAAATGTCCATGCTGGCGTCTACGATCTTACTAAGTACCTTAGCACCATCCGTTGCCTTAGATAGCGCTGACCCAAAGACACCATTGTAAAGCTTGCCAATAGCCCTGCTAGCCTCTGCATAAGCCTCACCTCGGTGAATTACGCCAAAGCCAGTGCCTCCATGCTGCTCGAACTCTAGGTAGTCCTTGCTCTTCTTAAGCCGGAAAGCCATATCATATGCAGCCGCTGCATAGTATTGCCAATTGGCCGGGTTCCACATCTCCATCTTAGCTAGTGGTGATAGCACCAGCATATTCGATAGAAAGTTGTTCCCATGCGCGGAGGGGCTTAGTATAGTTTTGCTTCCCTTGAACCATGTGTTAACTCTTCCCGCTATGCTTCTATACGCACTTGCCCATCGTCTAGAATACACAATCTCATATGCAACGTTGGGTTCAAGCATGCCGTTCATGGTGCCCATCTTGTTTACCCTTGTGCCCTCAACGATAGGGTTCTCTACTGCTATCAACCTCCTATTAAGGCCAGTGGTCCACCACTCGCCATTGCTGCCCTTGGTTACCTTAGGGAACACTCGCCTCATAGCCCTGGGCATGCTCTCCTTAAATGGCTTCACCTTTCCAAGCGTAGTTAAAGCGGATTCTGTTAATGTGCGATCTGTAATGCCACCCTTGTAGATATCCCGTATAGAGCTTTCTACCCGCTTTGCATAAGCCTTAGCGCTTTCATTAGGCATCTGCTGCAATACAAGGACATGTCCACGCTCGCCCCAGTAGCCAGCAGTTTCCTTGTTGGCTATGCGACTGCCCTCTTCCCATCGCCCATTGTCTAATGGTCTATTGAGTGGCTTGACAACCTGTGCTTCGTCCTGCAAGTCCCTCATTAGTCTAAGGTTTGCGGCTTCATAGTATGCAGTAGAGACATTCTCTGTTATCTCTTTTACCGTGTCCTCCACAAGGTAGAGGTACTCGCCTCTGCCAGCCTTAGCGGGGTCATAATCAGGACGTAGACGAGGGTCTTTCTGCTGCTCAAGGGTCAGGCCTTGCCGCCGCATCTTATTGACCTTCAGGGCAACAGCGTTGATAGCATTACCCCCGGCAAATGCCGCTTGGTCTAGCCTGTCAGCTATGATCTGCACATCATCACCCCTGGTAAAGATATCTTTAAACATCTGACGTGTGCTCTCGAGTGTAGCGGCTATAGTAGAGGATGACTTAGGAACCCAAACCTCTAGGTTGCTAGGGTAATATAGATCATCCAGCTTAGAGGCATCCCAAAAGGCATTCTCCTCTGCCAGCAGTCGGGTCATATGCCGGATATGGTCTATCATAGCCGCACCCTCGGTGTTCATCATCTTCTCGTATTGCTCAAGAGCCTTCCTAGGTATGGGTCCAGTGTAGTCGTCTCTTATCTTATACCTTGGACGCACTATAACCTCACGCTGACGAGGTATGCTTTTGAGTACCCCCTTGGGTAGAAGCTTGCCGAATGGGGTCTTCTCAACTAGCACCTGTTCATTTACAGGGCTACGTGGACGTGACACCTGCTCGTATCTATCAAACGCACGCTTGAACTTGGCATCAGATTCATCTAGCTTCTCTGCAATCTTACCTCGTCTAGAATTAAGAGCATCAATACGCCTACGCACTGACTCTTCAAGCTCAGTAAGCTGCCTTAGCTGCGGTGCGCCCTTTTGCTGCACTAGCATAGCCTCTATGATACGCCTAGCAGCGGGTCCAGGCTCTAGTCCGGCGGCAGTTCTCTCCAGGTCGTCGACCTTAGACATTCCATGCGCTAGCTCTTCAGCGCTGCCCCTTCGCGAGGGCTTTACCCCGTATATTGCTGCAACCATATCCCTAGTAGACATCTTCTTTGGCTTTCCTGTGCGCTTTCGCCACCTCTTTGCCTCCCTGGGGCGGAGGTCTAGGAGAATCTCAAGGGTGGTTGGGCTTAGTAGCCGCATTAACGGCGCTGCCTCCCCGTAGTATCCAGATATCCTTCCCTGTTGCTCCTTAGATGTAAGTCCAACTAGCGATTCAGAAAGTCTTCTCTTGATGTCGAAGATCTTAGTAAGTACCGCTGCATCTTCCGATAAGGTTTCTAGGGTGGTCTTAGCATGCTCTAAGCGCTCATCAATTACGCCTATCCTTTGCTTTAGCTTAGCTCGCATGCCAGTGTTCTTAGCTGACTGTAGAAGCACTATGTCATTAAATGCGCTAGCTATCCTTTGCTCTGACTCTGCCGCTGTATATAGGTCATCCAGGTTGCGCGTAAATGCCGCCTTGTACTCCTCCTGGTCGAAGCGAAGCAGTCTACCAAAGACGGCAACCAACTCATCTCCACCCTTCTTATGCACTGCCTGGAGGATGTTAGCCATCTCCTGACTATGGACAACGGCAGAGCCTTGCATCTCTCTCACTTTAGCAGTGTAGGACTGGACCATGCGCTTATCCCTGTCCCTAGTCCAGTATGCGTACTTGTGCCTAAGGGGAAAGCTTCCCTGGGTGGCTAGTGAAGGGTTCAGAACAGAGTTCTTTATTGAGTTGAAAAGAGTGAAGCCCCCAACAAATGGACTCATCTCACTAAGGAAGTTGCCTAGGTATGCTGCCGTTTCTTCAGCGGCTATAAGCTGCGCTGCGCTTTCTCTAGCTTTACCTCTGAGCTTAGGGTTTATATCTACTTTAACTCTCTGGGCAATGGATAGCTCAAGGTTCTTTATTCGAGCCTTGCGTAGTGCAATCTCATCTGCTGCGTTAAAGTCCTTCTTCCCATGCGTTGCAAGCCTAGCGCTTGCTTCCTTGTATAACCTATTAGCAGAGTCAAAGTTATCGGATGCAGCAAGAAGTTCAAGTTTGCGCTCTTTAACTGCATTCGCCTGACGCTCTGCGTTCTTTCGCAGATTGGCTAGGTGTGATTCATGGTGCGACAGAATGGTCTTTACCCTGGAGCTTACCCACTTAATGTCTTCTATTGTCCTGATATCCCCCCAGGTAGACCTTAGCTCGTTAATGGCTTTAACCGCTGGATACCCATCCCCAAGCAGCAGGTTGTTATCTGCACCCTGTAGAGCACCAAGGAATGGATTCCGCCTAGCCCCTATTAATGCCGTTGGACCCTGCTGCAGTGGACCCTGCACGGTTATAGGAGGAAGGCTTTTAGAGCCATTGGCCTCAAGCAATCCTATCTGCCTCTGAATTGTTGGCGGGACAACTGGACCCTTTTTTGGGAACATGCCAATAGCGTCCTTTAGCTCAGATGCCGCAACCCTCTCAGCATGCACGAAGTCAGCACGCTCCTCCCTAAGAACCCTTGCACTCTCCTTTGCATCAACAGCCAACTTCCGCTCAGCCACCTGCTTATCCCTATAATGCACTCGCAAATTCTCAAGCCTGTCCATCTGCTCCTGAGCAGAGGGCTTACGCTCTCCCGCCTTATAGCGCTGCTCAAGTTCAGATAGCTTTCCAGAAGTCTGTTTGCTTTGCCTATACATGGTGATGGAAGCATGGTCATGCCTAGACTCTATAGACTTCTGAAGCTCGATTGCTTCATCATAATACTCACGAACAGCTTTTGCATTGGCATGGGCCTTTATTTTACTTGCAAGGTTATCCAGGTCTTTAATGTAGGACCGCACAGATGTAAACATCTCTGCGCCAGCCTGCCTCTCTGCCCTCGGTAGCCACTCAGAGTACCCTGATATCTCATCCTGTATAGCCTTGCCAAGAGAACCAGCCTCCTTCAGCCTGTCACTAGCGATCCTCTTCGCTCCCGTCTGGATAATAAGGTCTCTTTCCGCTAAAGCTTTCCCTCCCTCAAGCCTTTCGCTGGCTTTAAGTAGGCCATCAAGCTCCACCTCAGTCTTTTCTAACTTGGCCCTGAGGTCATTGGTTATGGCCCCTGGGACAGGCACTAAGGCATTGGGGCTTTGTGAGCGCAGACGGTCTGAAGCCCTCCTTGGGACAGGCCACTCAATGTCATCCCACGGAACACCCTTGTTAAGGCTATGCTCAGCCTTTTCCCACAGGGCATTGTTAAGTTCTGCTGTACTTGCCCTTGCCTCATATGTCTGCTGCATGTGCTTGGCATATGCCCTGACCGCTGCTTTGGGAACGCCAGCAAACATATAGTAATCCAGCACTGCTTTACCCAGGCCTGGGCGTAGGAACTCACCATAGTCTGTAGCAAAGTCATATGCTCTGTGTGCAATGTGACTAGCCATAGGCGCAGCAATATCTAGGGTAGCCTTGCTCTTCTCTATTGCGCTTTCATCGCCGGCAAGATAACCCGCGCCCTTCCACGCCATTTGCCCAAATGCTATCACTGCTGGAACAAAGTGCTTAACCTCCTCCACGGTATTCTCCATGAAGTCTGAGTACCAGTTGGCATCTGTCCAGAATGCAGCATCGCTAAAGGAGTCGTTATTGAATAAAGCCTCTGAGCCTGTAAGAGCGAGGCCTGTGGCACCATACTGCGTAAGCTTAGCGCCAGCGTATGCACGCCCTTTTAGCCTACCAGAGGTGCGCATCTTATGTAGTTTTCGGCCAGCGTAGAAGGATGTGGCAAACACTACTGCTTTAGTTCCAGCAGTAAGAAGGTCACTAAGGTCACCATTCTTCATGAGCGTTTCTAGCTTAGCGTATTGGTCTGCACCATACTCTATGATTCTGCCGTTAGCATCGTCTGTATCAACGTACCAACGTACACCATCTACCACATCTACAGCAGTTCTCGCGGCAGAGATGACCTGATTACTAACAGGCCTGTCTTCCTCCACTGCTCCAGCTAGAGTGATTAAGCCAAGTAACTTCTGACCTGCACCAAAAAGCTTTCCAGACGCTGTGAGCGAGACACCCTTCTCTATCAGTGGAGCTACATACCCATCACCAAGTCCCTTTTCACCAGACTCGTACATCTTTCTAGACAGGAGGTCGCGATAGAGTATAGCGTCATCAAAGTCCTTCTCGTTTACCCACCAACCACCAGCAAACTTCTTGGTTTTTGTTTTGAATGTACCTACCCTCACATCCCTATCAAGCTGCGGAACCCAGACAAACCGTCCATCCCTGCCAATAATCTCAGAGCGCCCAGGCACATAGTCTATACCCCGCTGGAACTGTCGGTGGACTGAGGCCCCATGCCTAACACCTAGAACCCCACCCAACTCCTCAGACATTGCCCTTTCTGCTGAGAGTAGCTCAGGGGACTTGCCCTCACGAAACCTCAAGAAGGCATCACCGCTAACAGAGTCAAGAGTATCAAAGCCCTTGCCAAGAACTAACCCATCCTTGGTCGCGCCCCGCATCCGCTCCTTGAATCCCCATTCACCAATAGCCTCTTTAGGGAGCAGAACTCCCCTACGATCATCACCAAACCCTAGAGGATACTCGCCGTAATACCCTCTTTGGAAACGAGTGTAGGAGTCTGACACCCTCTGCCTATAGCCCTCTGGCAAATCAGAGGTTAACGACCCTGGCTCAGGCAAAGGGTGCGGATGTAGGGACTCAGGCATATAGCCAGTCTCTTTATATCGGGCATGGTCTTCCCTAAGAGAATCCCAACGATCTACAAAGCCGCCGATGCCTCGACCTATTGCAGACAATACTGAGTCTACCTCTAATGGCTTATAACCCTCTACCTCTAATGGCTTATAACCCTCAACATACTCTGATTCACCATAGCCCTCTACCTCTAATGGTTCATAGCCCTCAACATACTCTGATGAATCATAACCCTCTACCTCTAGTGGCTTATATGGCTCTGTCATGGTTTTTTGGTCTTAGCGTGTGGGTTTAGTTTATCGTTAATGAGCCCTTTCATCTCCTCCAGGGCTTCTTTTGCTAGGTGGGGCCTCTGTCCTGCAGCCGTTCTAGCAATACTAAGCGCCCTTTTTTGAAGTTTTGCTAGATTTTCCTTTGTCGGCGGGTTCTCCGCGAGAAGCTCCTCAAAATTCAACTTAAAGGTGGTCACTAATTGAGGCACTTCATTAGCTAGGTCTGGCTTCTGACTCGCTGGGGTGATTTTACCCTCGATGTACTTGGGCATCTTAAGGCTTTTTGTGGCCTTAAGCTGAGCCTCTAGGACTTCTATTCTTTTAGCACGCAATATCTTCTCATCAGAGTTTGGGTCTAGTTTGTCTTCTAGCTTTAGGTCAGCTAGTTTCTTCTCAATCTTAGCCACCGCTAAGCCTACTTCGTCCCTCTCCACTGCTAGTGCGCTTCGCAGTGCCTTCCGGCCTAGCTCCGCTCTCGCCGCTCGCACCTCATCTACCTGGACCTCAGTTAGGCTTATGCCTGCCTCCTTTAAGGCATTCTCGAAATCCTCCTGTTTAATTCTTTTGCCCTCTAGAGCCTTCAGCTTCTCTTTAACTAACGCTTGCTTTTGCTTAGACAATTTAAGGGTCGATAGCGCTTGCTGCATGGTGGTGTCGTCCATGGCGAATCCAGTGAGGATTTTCTCCGCTTCTAAGTCGGTTAGATCCTTGCCAGTTTGCTCCTTGATAAACTCTCTTATCTTGCTCTTCCTAGCCTTTTCGCCATCCAGCTTATCCAACTCCTCTACCAGCCTGTCATGCTGGGCATCTTTAATGAGCATATCTGCATTATGCCTCTCAGATGCCCTGTCCTCTTCAGCGCTTTTTGCCCTAACATCCAATATAGCCCTTGCAGCTTTAATGCCTCCAGGCGTAGTGCCATGATCCTTTAAGAACTTCTTGTAGTCATCGCTTTCTGCTATTTTATTTTCCGCTGCCCTCGCAGTGATAGCTCCCTCTTTAACCCTTTGCGCCAATCTAGCGCGTTCAAGCTCCAGCCTTGCTACGCGAGATTTGTTCTCTGCGTCCAGGCTATCCTTGTATAGCTTAGTGTATGCAGCCTCGGAGTCGCGAGAAACGACCAGACCCGCTCTTTTTGTGTACGTCTGCCCCATTAGCTCTGTTGCTGCGGCATAGCCATTGATAGCTTGAAGAGCCTTAGCCTGAGCGGCAGTGGGCTTCTCGATGTTCATAAGGAAAGCCATACTCCTCTGACCCTTAGGCAGTGCGTTTAAAGCGGTGTCTCTCCTTGTCCTCGCATTCTCCCAGTGGCCAACCACCGCTGGTTCAGTCGCTCGGAGGTCGTCTGCAACCTTTTCGACCTTCTTGTTTTCTCTTCTGCCCTTAACCTTTCCTGGGACCATAATCACCCCGTCCCTATGCCTAGTGCGCCTGTAATGGCTATTACCTCCAGAAGAACGTCTGGCAGCAGGTTTGCTGCTACCAACTAATAAATCCGTTGGGCTGTCTATAGTATCTAGATTACCTATGTCGGCTAACTGATATGGGTTTCTTACAGTGACGTTCTTACGACGCCCCCTTCCAGTGGTAATCTGTTCTGTTTGCCCTAATTGGCGACCCACAATCGGAGCGTATGCCTGTACTGACTTCTCCTTCAATGACCTGCCGTACTGATCTGCTGCCCTGCCCAGCATACGACTCTCTGCTGTCTCAGTAGGCTTAGGTGCCATGTAGGTTGGCTTGGGTAAAGACTGCTCAAGGTAATCCCGCCTAAGCTGGCTAAGCCTCTCTCGCTCCTGCTTCGCAGCTACCTCTGCAAATTTATTAGCTAGAGGTTCCGGCAAATTGGTACTTGGGATTTGCATTGGCCCAGCCACTTGATAGTCTGCAATCTGCCGTTGGCGTTCCTGCCCTCTCCTAGCAAAGTCAGCTTGAGCCGCAGCTATTGCCTCTTGTGCGACTGCCTCTTGCATTTTGTATTGCGGATCGAAGTGGCGCTTTTGGGCATCTAGCAGGAACCTGTCTCTCTCTGTAAGGACATCCTTGTTCGCCCTGTCACTCGCTGACTTCTTTCTTGCCTCTATCTGGCTAGGTGACAACTGATCGTATAGCCCTTCACCTAAATACTTAAGCGCTGGGTTTATAAACATACCTGCCAGTTGTATGTTCTGCCCTCGTCTTTGAGTTGCAGCTTGTAGCCTAGCTATCTCTCTAGCCCGTCTATCTTCATCGCGGCTAATAGCTGCGGAGAGTGCTTGTGTGCCGTACTTAATGGGCATTATCTTGTAGTCCTTGGGTTAAGTTCTTTACCTAGTTTAGAGTTAGCTATAACAGGCGTCCTCTTGGTCTTATCCTTGGGCTTAGCCTTAGGCTTTAGTTCAGCCTTTGCTGCTGCCATAGCTAACTTGCTTAAGCGCGTTTCTTCTTCTTCTTCTTCTTCTTCCTCTTCCTGAGACTGGATAAAGAGGATGTTAGGCTTCTTCTGAAGCATATCATTAAGAGAGGATAGGCGTTCCTGCATTAGTGTGATTGCGTTTTTCATTTCCTACCACCACCCCGTGTCTTCCCAGTCATAGTAATCATTGGCACCATCCACGTATGTGGGACCACCAGGATAGAAGGTGTCTGTAGCATCCCAGTATGCCCCAGTGCTCTCCCCAAATGCCCCATGCTCTGAATGACCTGATCCGGTATATATTTCTACGTGCGGCTTGCCATCCTTCATAGTCTTCGCAAAGGTCAAACCATTGCCAAACACAACCGCACCACCTTCCGTCATGGGACTGCCAAGGTCAATGCCATATTCGTCTTCCACATAGTCAGAGAAGCCTTCCCAGTACTCTTGAGGAGAAATCCCCGACTTGACTGTTGCGTCATATGACTCCAGCATGCCTACTGCCCTATTGCCAGTCTGACCTGGAGTTACACCCATGAGGCTACCACCAGACAGGTAGTCCATCTTGCCATTGGCATTCTTAGTGATCTTGGATATTGCCGCTAAACCCGCCTTTGGGTCGCCAGACTCCAAGGCAGCAGAAAGCTCATTTCCCAACGCCTCGATAGCGCCATCTTCCCAATCGTACTTCTCCTGCAACGCCACCATAAAATCTGCACCACCCATAACTAGGTTGTACATCTCTATCTTCCACTGCTGGTCTAACGCAGCTTTTTGCATTTTCTCCGCATGGTCCCAATCACCCTCCTTCATCGCCGCTTGCATCTCCATCTGGATGGACTGCATCCACAACTCTGAGTTGCGAAGCTTACGCTGGAACCACAACTTAGACTTCTGATCGTTAACGTCTGCCAATATCTTAGCTCGGATATTACCCATAGCTACACCTCTAGCACCTGTGCCAGTAAGGCCCATAGCTGCCATCTGAGCATCCATCATATCCATCTGCTCCTGCATGGCCAAGGTAGCTTGCTCGTCAATCGACGCATACTGGGAGTCAAGATCTTCTTGAGAGATGTACTGGTCGCCTGACTGAAGCTTTTCGTGCAAAGTGGCAAATGTACTGTCTTTGTATGGAGCCTCCGACTTCTTCTTTTTATACTCCTCCGACTCCTTCCACTCTTTCAGGCTACTAGTCTCACCCGCTGCTTTTGCTGCTGCATAGCCACCATCGCTATAGTCCTTATCAAAGGTCTTATCTAACTCACCCGCTGCTTTTGCTGCTGCATAGCCACCGTCATTGGGGGCAGGTTTGTACTGGTTCAGGCCTAGAATAGCCGCTGCTGAATCTAGCGACACTGGCTCACGCCGCTCATCTCCCCCTCTATCTGGCGCGGGTGGAGGTCCAAATGGAGCTATACTAGGTATATATGGCGCATCATAACGTTTCGCTGGTGCCACAGGTGCTAATGGTGCTGCCTTCACTACAGGCTTAGCTTGTTGGGGCTGTTGGGGCTGGGCTTGTTGGGGCTTAGCCTGTGCAGCAGCGACTGCATATGGGCTAATGTTTGGACCTACAGTACCCCTACCTAAAGGAGGTAAAGGTGCCTTCGTAGCCACTGGCAGGTTACGACTGGTCTGAATCATGTTAGCTCTGTTATCCATATCTACCTCGGTTTATACATGTTCTCTAATGCATATTGGGATGCATCGGTTTCAAAGCGGAATTTAGGCAGTTGAGGAACCCCCATGCTGGGGTGAACCATAGGCGTCTCCGCTACTACCGGATTAAAAGACGGAAGGGATTCTAAGCGACGCCGCTCCTCCTCCTCCTTGCGCAATTGCCTTGCTCTATTTGCCTCACTGCGGGCTTGGTGACCCTGCACAAAAGTATTAACTGTGCTGAATAGACCCCCTAAAAACGCTCCAAGCATGCTACCTCCTAGGTATGTATTTTCATTTTGTAGGTGAAGGCTACACTGGAATGATATATCTGATCAGGCGTATCCCCAGCATTAGGGGCGCTTGTCTTCACTATTCCGTATGGACCCCCTTGCCAAAAGACAAAAGTCAACCCACCTGCACCTGCGAGGCTGGACTGCGACCATGATGTGTGCGTTGTGGTGCCCGACCCTGTAAATAGAAGCGTGTTATTGGACCCCGTGCTGCCAAGGTCAGCATTAAGTGAACCCAAAACTTCTGACGAGTCATACAGCATTGACATGTATAGTTTAGTGTCTGAGTGCGCTACATGTGTAGCCTTTATGCTAACAGGATACCAAGTCTGACCCGCAGGCACATCAAGGTTAGTGCTGTAGCTGAATATCTTTGTATTGTCTTCTAGGTAGATATTGGGGATTGGGATCACAACTGTATTATAGAAATACGGAGTGCTTAGGTTAGTTGCATCCAGGTTGCCATTAACTACGCTAGTGATAGCAGAGAAGTTGGAATTAACATGGCTAGCGTTAGCCGTAGTTCCTGCCGTAAATGAGTTAGGTATTGTTATATTGCCCATTGCTACCTCACAGTTACTGTGCCGACATTTCCGGCATTAGAGTTAGTGCCACCCTTATATGATATTCCACTAGGGCAGACATTCCCCACAAAAGTAGACCGACTAGTAGGATCATCTGCATATATGCTCCCGCCAATCGTGATGTTCCCCATGATAATAGCAAAACTAGACGCCTTTAACTCCACTAAATATGTTGCAGGGTTTGCAGTTACCGTCCTACAGCATTTCATTAAGAAGTAATCACTACCATCTACCTCAACCAAACCACCCACGTTTTCAAATACAACGTCTGTCACTTTGGCTCGCTCCCCGCTAATCTTAATAGCATATGCAGTGCTAGCGTCGAACAGTCTTACATTAGAGATGGTGAAGTCATCACCAGTAACATTTAAAAGAGTACCAGTACTTAGAGTATTTGTTATTAACGTCCTTGAATTGCCTAGAATACTAACATTATTACGCGCAATGGGGACTGTCCCATTACAGTAATAGGTATGCGAACCAAGCCTCACTACCCCACCATCGAGTGGCAGATTGCTCACAGCTTGCTCTATGGGTATTCTGGGATCTAAGACAGGGTCTTCTATCTGCCTAAGTATCTCATCCTGCGTGTAGGCATCGTTAATGCCATACACTGAGCTAATGCCAATAGTGCTAAAGTTCATCGCCTAGACTTCCTGGTAAAGTCTACAGCATAGTCTGCTATCTTAATTGGGTTATGGACATCATTAGAACCATCAAACCAGCAAACGCCTATGGTAAACCTCTTGCCACTTACGCTCTTAGGACTGACACGGTTCTCAAATAAGTCTGCCTCATCCCAGTTCATGTAGGGAGGTGAGTAACTAGCAAACGCTCCTATGGAGTGAGGGCTCTTATAGCTTCTTCTTACCACATCCAGCAGAGGCATATCAGCAGTCATGCCCTCGGCCAAGAGCAAAGCCCCATCACCTATGAATGGTAGAAAGTCTCCACCAGAAGCATTCCTAAATACTACAGCGCTAGAGGACACCCCACTGCCCTTTACTACCTCTGACACTGTGCCTGTTGTGCTATTTAGGTCGCTATTATCTCCCCAGTGAGACCCGTAAAGAACACAGTTAGATGCTGTGGCAGTTCCTGGCGTGCCAAAAAGCAATGCCTTGTCACCGGTTACACTACAGTCCATACCTACAACCGTATTATACACCTTAGCATTGTCACCTAGAATATACATACCCATTGGCGAACTGCTGCCATCAGTCCGGTTATTGTATACAGTCGTATTCTTTATTGTAGGACCAGGATTGCCCCCCGTCCCTAAATATATGCATATGTAGGAGGCATTAACAACAAGGCATGACTCTACCAGGGTGCCTGACGCTCCCGATGAATCTGGACCCAGTAAGTAAGCGCTGTTGGCCGCAGTATGGTAAGAACCATCAAACCTTACACGTCTATACGTCGTATTGCTGCCCATCCCGGATAGGCCATAATAGCCAGAGGTTTCGACTATCATGTCTTCAAACAGGTGACCACCATTGTCGAGATAACCACCATGCCCCGCACCGCTCGAAGAGCTAAATGGCCCAGTGTACCTAAGCTTAAAACCCTTCATCGACATATTTGTGCAATTGTTCATTGCAATGGTCTTATCGCCACCCACGCCATCAGGGTTAGAGTAGTAAACGTCATACAGGTCTGGGTTTTCCACGTCGCCTAGAATGGTTACGCTGTTTAGCCCTGTCGGTGTAATCTTTTCATCTACGCTATAGCCGAGACCAAGCTGTATAGTGTCTCCATCGCTTACTGCTCCTGCTGAGAGGGCTGTTTGTATAGAGGCATAGTCCCCTGGGACATTAATCGTTGCCATCTTCACCCTCCAGGCGTCCATTAGCGTCGTAGGTAAGCTCGCTAATTAGGTTACCATCCTCATCCCACTCCTGGTGTAAGCCGATTGGGATATTATGTGAGTATTCCCCTGTACGCTTAACAGACCCACTAGGATACGTTATCGTAACAACGCCATGAGTCTTGCCATTTAGCCTAGTTCCTTTAGCAGTACATCCGTCGCTTCGTAGTATTGTGTATGTTTCCATGCTTAGCCCCAGTCATCTCCCCAGACCTTCCCGGTATGGTTAAAGTGGGTTGGCATTGTCCCAGTGGAACGTCTGCCTTCTATAGGCTCTACACCCTCAACAAACCATGTAGGCTTAGTTGCATAGTCACCTGTCGGGAACATGCTAAACCTTAGGTGCCGGATGTGGTGCTCATCTTCAGCCTCAAAGCATGAGGACTCCCAGTATATAGGGATAGATACTGCATGGCTTCTGCCACCAGGGGTTTGCTGGGCGTCTATGCCACCACCATACCTATATAACTTGTTCCCACCCGTAGTGTATATGACAGGCTCTTTGCCCTCCACAGCATACGCTGCGTCTGACATGATAGATGACGGTGTAAACGCCAAAGCACCGGACCTTGATGTCCCTGGAGCCAGCCTTACATAGTATGACCAAGCACCTATCTTGTAGTTTAATACCAATATAAGGCTATAGTCCTCTTCCTCGACTGGGATGCCGAACCAGACTTGATTCTTATGAGATATGTCTACAGCAGAAATACCATTGAGTCGGTTCTTATCTGCCTTGAATGGATACCCCAGCGTTGATAGCAACTCTTGCGGTACGGAGCCATTGCCGCCTGGAAGACGCTGGTTGAATATTCCATTGGTGAATAAGGAATCTACTCCAGAGGAGATTTTAGTAGCTGAGCCTTCAGCAAACATATAGATACCATCTACTCCAGCAAAGAATACCCCAGCCTTTGTAGCGACTATGCTCTTATGTGATACACACCCTATGCCTGGGACTAGCAGATCTATACGTGCTGCATTAGGGTTCCAAGCCGCAGCCCCTAAGTCTCCTCGCACTGCCCATATGTTTACATCGGTAAAGACTAATAGCATGTCGCTAACGCTAACCATGCCGGTAATCTTCTCTCTACTGTCTACGCCGAACTCATGACCACCTCTAATGCCTAGAGGGTCAAATGGATCGCTAAATGCAATGTGCTGGCTAGTAACATTAATACTCGTCCTGTCTACGCTGAGTATGCTCTCAGTCAATGCGTTCTGACCGTCAGGCCAGGATGATGAGAGATCGAACTGCTGCAGATGACCGAACCCAGAATAATACATTCTGGCTCTGTGCCACTCTGCTATCGTACCCTTTGGGGTGCTAGTCCAGTAGAACCATGAAGAGTAGGCAGCTATGTTATCGTCCTCGGAACCACCACCCATCTTTGCTTTTCTTACAGAAGTCTTGTCAGTACCCTTCCATATGTAGGAGTTATGAGGGGTGACTATGAGGACGACGTTCCTCTCCTTCTTATGAGGAACTCTAAATATGTTACATTGCCAGTCTTTGTCTTGGGGTTCCCCATGAGTATCAGTCAGGTTAATGCTAGAGACTAAGCGACCATCAATGTCAAAGATGTCTAGGTAAACGTCCTTCTCTGCGGCATTGTAGCCAGCGACAAATACAAAGGACTCTTCGTTGACAGACTCAAATATAAATACCTGTCCATTGTCAGGCTTAATGTCAGCGGCTTCATTTAATGTAGCTGCACCAACAACCATAAACCCTTCTCTAGGCTCGATATAACCATTCGAGAAGTCCACATTAATAGCGCAGCGAGAATGCCCAGGTTGATTAAGGTGGGTGCGTTCCTCTACGCCTAGCCAAGGCCCCTTAACCTTCATTAGTAAACTATCCCAGTGATGAGCTTCTTGGTTCTGGTCTTGGCCCCAGTAAAGGAGCGGATGTATTCGTCTATCTTCTGCTGGGTAAGCATTAAGGCTTGATTAGGCTCACGCTCCTTCGCTGACATAAGGGTCACGAGCACCTCAATAACTAAATCCTCATACTCTGGCACCACATCGTCTAATACCTTTGTAACATCCTGCGGGAACGGAACATACTGTACATATAGAGGCTTAGATGTTGTAGGTGGTGGAACTAGCTTTAGGTTCCCACGCTCGTAGCACCAGTATGGTGACTTAACATATGAGCCTGGATGTGTGCCAGAGTATGCTGCGGCACTTACCGTGTTGATCTCTTCAAGCTCAACAGGCTTATTAGCGTTAGTGACTGCTGCTGCATTAGGTAGGGTAGCTACACTTAAGAGTCGTAAGGGTTTTGTGGATGCCCCCTCTGCTGTAGTCAGGGCAGTGCTTAAGTCATAGGACTCTGTGTCTGCTGGGTATGTAATTGCTGTTGTCTTACTTAGTAACTTAGGATCAACGGCAGATAAACGATACCATACAAGCCTACTTGCCCGTCTAGCTAGAAGTGTCTTTTCAGAGGTGGTCCAGAAGCTGCCATCACTAGGCTCATCTAGTAATACTAGCGCCTCACTAATTACGTCGTCTAACGTCAAAATACTTCCCCATAGGTCGGGGAGTATTACGAATGGGCTTATGGTACGTAATCTCTTCCCTGAACTTAGAGTATACTTCTCGGAGGAATGCCCTACCTTCCTCCTTCTCTGCCTTCACTCGCTTTTCATGCTCGGCTTGCTCTATACCGAACTGCCTATCTTCCCATGTACCCATATAGTCCCCTGACATCATGTCATGAGAGCGTAACCAATCGGCTATTCTACCCACATCGGGGTCTAGGTACACACTGTCTGGACCTTGCCAAACATAAAAAGGCTTCAGGAAATTAATAGTAGTAGCTGAGTCCCCTTCTATATAGACATCTTCGGCTTTATAGCAGAGAACCCAGCGATCTACTTCTGGATCATAAGCTAATGCCACAGGCCACGAGGGAGATACACCTTTAGAGGGTGGATATAGCTCATGGATTTGCCTTGTGCGTTCAGCGTCTTCGCGTAAACGTTTACAGCGTTCTATGACATGCTTACTAATCATTAGTCAGGAGCACCAGTGGATAGGCCTTCCTTAGTAACAAGACCTGCAAGTGCAAAGGAAGAGTTAAGGTCTAAATCACCCGATGCATTCTCAGCAAGCCCGATGTGGCAGTTCATAATTGAACAACCCTGGTAAGCACTGGGACCACCATCTGTCTGATCTAAAGCAAGCAAGACCTGACCACCACTATCTGAGTCATATAGAACGCAATCGTATATGTTCAATGACTCAACAGTACCAGACGAAGCAGCACTCGTTAGACCGTCATGAGCAGTGATAGCACCCTTCTTACCCTTTAGGTGACAACGGCGAATAGTCACAGTGCTAATGCCGCTACCCTGACAGTGAAGGTTGATAGCCTCTCTGTATAGGTAAAGGAAATCACAGTCTTCAATCAAGACGTACTTTGAGCCTGTCTCAATATTGACACCAGAGGTATACCCATCATCATCGCTACCAGCATCAATGAAGCTACAGTTCTTAATCGTCGTATGCTGAGCGCCTACGATGTTAATGCCAAAGTTTGAACACTCATCGAAACGATAGCCATTGGCGGCTGTAGACTCGTCGCTCATTATAGGCTTAAAGCAGATGTCCTGAATCGTACAACCATTAGCTGCCACTCGGATTAGGTTACTGCCCTTCTCCCCATTTGGAGCAGAAATAAAGGTGCGATTAGAACCAGAACCCATAAGCGTAACATCAGAGGCATTAATGTATACCTCGCTACCAATCTCATGAGTGCCTGGAAGCAAAAATACTCGGTCACCTCTACCTGACGTACATGCCGCTAATGCTCCATCTACGCTGGTAAACACCATCCCTGGACCCTTACCTGCAATGCTTTGCATAAAGGCACCTGAACGTGAGTAACCATACGGCGTAACAAAGAATGTACGTCCATCCCCAAGGGAGGCAGACATATACTCTAAGAGTTGCCGTTCTCTACCATAAGATACTGACATTTATATTACTCCTTACTCGTAGAGGCTACCCTCATCAACTGCGATATCTTCAATAACAAAGTTACGCTTACGGTCGGTTACACCAAAGTTTTTGTAGAGCTTACCGAATGCAACCATTGCATCCTTACCCTTCTCCCACTTCCAGACAGTACCATTAGACTCATCCCATTGGAAGGCCTTAACGATAAAGCATTTCATGGAGCTAGGGTCAATACCCCAGAGCTTACCATGTCGAGCCTGACGATCAGCATATACACGGACTGGCTTAGCACCACCTGCATACTCTAATACAGACCAACCAGCAACTAGCTTCTGAGGAGCATAACGCTCTCGACCTAGCGACTTAATGTGAAACAGGAATGAGTCTCGTACAGAAGTATGTGCAACTGCAAACTCAGTGTTACCATTGGTACGGTCAGTAATGCGGTTAAGAGCCTGTTGGAAGAGAACCTCATCCAAAGGACGCTTAGTGCCACCGTTACTTAGTACTGATGCTTTCCATTCAGGATAGTCTGCCGCTGGATCAATGCCCTGGAGAGCACCAGTGCCTACCAAGCCAGTAAGACCCATGACCTCTTGACCAAATGAATGTGTACCAGCGGTGTTAGCATCACCTCGAACGAATACATCTGTGGCAACGGGAGCGGCTCCACCTACCTTAGATACAACAAACTCGTTGTATGGCGAAGAGTCACTCACTGACTTAATATAGCCATAACCCGTGCCCACTGGAGCGGGGGCTGAAAACCCTGTCTTAGGAGGCCCAGCACCTTCTGTGCCAGCATCATACTGACCCCAAGCAACCCACATGCCAGGACGTAGGCACTTAGTAGTGTTCCAAGCCCAACCAGTAAAGTTGGTAGGGGAGTCTCCAGCATCTTCTGACAGGATGGTTACTGTAGAATCATCACCAGATGTAGAAGGAATATCCTTAACCTCGCAAAGGATGCCCTTGCTATCACCATAAGCCTGTCGGCCTAGGTCATAACGAAGGTCCATAACGGCATTACGGATTTGGTCTTCCTTAACACTAGCCCATGCACCTGCTTGGTCTCGTGTCTGAGCATCTGCTTGACCAGTAACCTTAACAGAACAGTATAGAGACTTATTAGCCACGATACTCTCTGCATAGGTCAATGCACGACTCTCTGGAAGGGTAGCGTCCTCACCACGAGCACCTACACTTTCCGATGAACGCATATGTACTGGCACTTGGTGTTGTTTACCCGTCCAATACTCTTTAGTTTTCTCTAACTCGCCTAGAAGCACTACTTCCCGGTTTAGGGTCTGCACAGCCTTTGCTGCATAGTAGATCTTCATAGCCTCAGCGAAGTTAGTAGTATTCTGCAGTGTTGCAGTTGGATCAAAAGCCATCTTTACTCCTTATTTCACTCCATACTTTTGTAGTAGGTACTTCCTACCAGATTTCCAATCTTTACTATCACCAAAAACCTCCGACAACCCCTTGTTATCAGATGATGCTTTTGAAGGAGCAGAGGCTTTACTTACACTAGTTGGAGGTTTTTTCTTCCCCCGTCTAGATCTTACGCGACTAACGATTGCATTATGAGTTTCCCTAGCGATAGCCTTTAAGGTCTTTTGACCCCCTAACGCATGGTATTTTGCAAGGATAGTTTCTGGGTCTGCGTAATGATATTGGTCGCTTAATGACTCAGCCTGAGTTGTTAACTGTTGTGCTCGAGCTTGTAGTGAATTAGCCCGTGTACTCTGTTCCATAGAGGCTAGTCGTTGCTCTAAAGTATGAGCCTTCTTAGCTTCCTCAACAAACTTACGTTTAAGAAAGTCAAAGCGTGGGTCTTCCTCATACTCTGGAGGCAACTCAGGCATATTGGCTAAAGGGTTATACTCTTCTTGAGGTTGCAACTGTTGCTGCATCTGCTGATTCATCTGCTGGAAATGCTGAAGCTGAGCTTCATACTGTGCTTTTATAGCAGCCAGCTTTTCATCCTGATCTGCCACAGCTTCAGGCTCAATTTCAGATTCAACCTCAACCTCCGCACCTGCCATCTCAACTGGTTCATCCAACGCTTTAATACTCTCAGGTACATCTGGTTCTCCACTAGGTAATGCTGGGGGCTTTACAACCTCTCCAGCTTCCATTTTAGCTACCATATCTTGGACTGCATCGTCATTCATTATACTATCTCCTCTTGACCTACACCTGGGCCTTTAGGGGTTTTATCTGGTCCTAGAGCATTGTTAAGCTCTGGCGTTCCTCCTGGTAGCTTAGGGCCTTCTGCCCCCATAATACCAGGAAGTTCTTGCTGAAGCTGTTGAGATTCTTGTACACCTACACCAGCATCTAGACCTAATGCATGAGAGTATACAGGGACACCCTGGGCCTTTTGGGATGCTTGATGCATATGCTGGGCAATATGTTCAAAGAATGCTTCCTGCCTTTCCTTGGGCAGTGAATTAAACTCTGCCGTATGAGCTTGCTTTACATGCTCACGCATATGTACCTGATCGTCCTCAAAGAACCTTACCTCTAGCTCTGCACCCTCATAGAAGTGCATATGCTCTAGCCTTGAACGACGTACATGCATATCCTCATGAGGGTCTGCGCTGTCATAACCATTCTGACCTAGCATCTCTCGTATCCTTAACTGGACCATAGGGTCTTGCATGTTTCCATATACACCTAACTGAGCATACTGAATAATCTGCTCTCGCGTGTAAGAGGGGTTTCTAGGCAACATGCTACCAGCAACAATCTCTACCTCTACATCCTGCAAGTCTTCAGCATGTACGGTATAGACCTCTGCTTCTCTGTTAGGACCAACAACCTGGAAAGTTGCAGGGGCTTCTGCAAAGTGCATCCAAAGGTAACAGATGCCCTTAGCCATATCCTCTACCATTCTCTCCATAGAAGATACAGTGGGACCAAGCTTGCTTTCATCAAGGTCAGATAGATAGCCCATAGCTCTACCTGATGTAAGGTTACCCGCCTTACCAGTGCTAATCTCATGCACCCCTGTTATATCGTACATAGAAGAGAGTATTCCCTCTACCATCTGCCAAAGGCTACTGGGTATAGGTACTGGCTCGATTCTAGCAGGAGGAGGTCCATAGTTGGGGTTGTATTCAATAACTTGGTCCGGTCTGCCTCCCTCAATTGGTGACCTAACAGACCCAGCAGGCATAACCCAACTAGGATTAGTATGCATATTGCGTAGCTCAATCGCTTGAGAGACTGTTCTGTTGAGTTCTCGCTGCTGGTCAATAACATCTTCTACCGTCCCTACCCCAAAGAACCTACCACCACTGCCCTTATCTCTCATCATAGCAATGCTATAACGACCGTTGATAAGCACTTCCTCAGAGAGGATGTAATGATTATCTAGCAGGAATATACGCCTTCCGTCTGGATAGTCACCTGTTGGAGCTTCCTCGTATTCATATATTTTAATTATGTCTTCTTTATGGCTTTCCGTTTGCGTATATCCAGCCAGTTCTCTTCGTATCTGCTCGTACTCTCCTGTGAACTTATGCTTATGAGTCTTAGCATAGTCATCTATAAGCTTTGTCTTTGCTGGGAACTGCTCTTTAGCATGGTCTATATGCATTGAGTGGGCTACTGCTATCCACTTGCACTCATCGAGATCTGTAGCATTCCAGTCTGGAAATACATCCCAAGGCTCAATTACACGAACTACTGGTGCCCCACTAAAGCCTATTGTTAAATCTTCCCCAGTGTCTGGGTCCAGCACTGTTATAGGTAAACCCCTGTATGGTTCCCAACTCCACTTGATAAACCCAGTTCCCGTTACCACTGCCCACCATGCGGCTGCACGTATCTTGTCTTGATACTTTAACAGCCTGTGTAGGTATTGGTATAAGCCATTTACTATGACTGCCTTACTCTCCGCTGGCATGTCTGCCTTTCTAGGCCTTGCGGTAATGCCTGGGTCTGACCGTGTTAGCTTTGCTATAAGCGTGTTCACGATAGGTCTAATCATGTTGTGAGTGATTCTGATTCTATACGAAGGCATCTTAGGAACTAACCCTGAGCCACCCCTGTATATGCTGTATTGATCACCGTTCGTAAATGCTATATTCGTATGCCACTTGTCAGCTAACTCACGCTTGTAATCTTCACAGGCTTCAACCTTCTCACGGATATGCTCTGCTAGCTTCTGATGCTTCTTGCTTTGCTTAAAGTCCACCTGTCACCTCTATGTATGTATAGTAGTCTGGGTCCACCTTATCAGGGCTGGTGCGAGCAAGCTCGGCTTGTTCTGCTGCCCAGGCTGCATTGTCTCCAGGCAAGCCCTCAGGGAAGCTTTCTAAGGGGCCATAGTATCGCTTATCAGTTTGGAAGGACTCAGGCACAGGAGTAGCTTGCAAAGGCTGTTTAGGTTTCTCCTGCACCCTTTGTCCTAAGTGTATTAATATTTCCCCCGTGAACTCTCGTATCAAGCCCACCAAGGTACTTCCTCTTCTTCTAGTTTTGGACATTTTCTATCAAATACCTCACTGACTCCTGCCATTCTGGAGAAGTCTACCGTTGGTTTATCTTCTTGTATTGCTGGTATACCACGCTCAGACTGTAACTGATAGATATCACAAGCAATGGCTGTTGCCATGACAAGGTCATCATTCTTACCACTTGCAGCCTCTGGCTTACCTGAGCTACCCCTTACAAAGTGTAGCATTTCATTTAGCAACCTATGGTCGAATATCTCTATCTCCCCGCGTCTCCATAATACCGAGAAGGCATTGATAGCGTAGTTCCTGGTACGCTGGTTGGTATCGTAGCCTAACAGGTTCCTTTCATCGAAATTGATTTTACCAACCTCTGAAAACCGTCTGAATATAGGCTGTTCTGGGAAAGATGAGACTAGCTCATTGATAGTTACCAACCCGAAACTATTACGTTCCGGCACTAATAGACCGTTGTTGTAGATCCTACTAGCTAATGCCATCTGACCGGCGAGGAAGTCTGGATATACCTTAGACCTATACGTTGCCACTATTCTACAGGTAGCCCTGTCTAGCACCACTATAGCAGAGTAATCCTCTTCCTTAGACTTGCCACCTGATGCCGCATCACCAGATATAATGTACTGATGAGTACGTTTAGGCTTTTCAATTACTGTCCAGCCACCACCTATTCCACCACCATCGCTGACGAAGGTAGGTACATCATCTATTAAATCTAAGGTGCAGTACCTCTTTACTGGCTTTAAGTCTGCTATAGCCTTCTTACGCTCGTTAATCTTACCTGTGAGGAATACAGGCCTCCCTGACATAATAAACGCTTGTTCAGGCGTTAAAGGAAACTCCTCATCAAATCTATCCTGATCACCATTACACTTGTTAGCTAACGTATTGCGCCAGAACCTCACCTTACTAGGTGTTAACCTAAACTCACATGCCCTATCATACTCCAGTGGCGTATAGTTTAGCTGAGTAGAGATTTCACGAGCAGCGACCCTATCACCATCATCTATAGCCTCAACGAACTGAGCATGTAACCGTTTCTCTATCTGCTGCTGCTTCTTGGTTGGGGCTTCAACATTGAACTCCTGCCTACGGTCTGCCCATGAATAGAATTTAGGTGCGAAATAGGTATCTCCAGATACCGAATTAAGCCACTGCTCGTGAAAATAATTACCTGCACCCCTAGCCGTAGATTCTAAGAATACAAATGTTCCAGGCACATCAGGTACAGAGTTTAACAAAGCCTGAGCAATGTCTGCCACAGATGACTTAACACGCCCAGTACCCCAAGATGGAACCTCTGACAGGTGTAAGAAGGTAGGAGTTGCACCACGCTCCTTATCAACACTACCACCCTGCGTTCTGCATTGGAATGTAGAGCCATTAGCCCATGCTATTCTATTACCCTTAACCTTCTCACCCAGGCTAGGTCCAACCTCTGCGTGCATGTTCTCTACAATACGCTTACCTATACCAAAGATATACTCTGTAGCACTCCTATGGTGAGCTATTGTTAATGCCTCTGAGTGGGGTGTCCACTGGCAATGGTGAACAGCTAATGCCTGTATCAAGGTAGAGAACCCTAGCTTACGCGACTTGAGTATTATAATGCGTACATACCCAAGCGTATCTAGCTGATGCTGTATTGTGTTTAGAAGGTCTATCTGCTCAGGGTTTAATGCAAAAGGGACTAAGCCAAACTTACCCGTCTTCTCGTTAAGTGAGCGTATCTTATACTGGTTTTTAGCGCAGAATATAAAATCATTCTTGCATTTCGTTATGTATTGCTTCTTATTCATTCCAAGGCGTATCCTTGATTTCTCTTCTCTTAGCTAGTGAAGCATGCTTAGCAGAGTTAGACAGGATATTTTGTTCCATTGCAATAATCTGTAGGTATTGTTTATATTTCTTTTCATCAAGAGTACCATCGTCATTAAGAGACATTTCTCTTGCAAGTCGTAAGGATTCTGGACCGTGAAGAGCCACAGCCATATGCCAGTCATCGCCCATAGAAGCTACTGCCGTAGCGAAACCACCTATAGTAACTATCGCATCATCTTTCATTGGAGTTTACCATGAGTCAATCTACCACTGCCATTGCCGTAAGGCCTTTAGTTGCTAACAGAATTAGATTAGCATCAGTTAGGCTCGGTTGTACACAAGAAGCGTTAGCGACCTTTGCTGGCGAAATGATTATTGGAAACCTTAGACGGCATGTTGGGGATGATAGATACACATTATGGAAAGGCAGTACACGTGTTAAACGTGAAGCTGCAAAGAACCTTGAATACGTTAAGTTACGGTCTGGAACTGCCAACAGGGTTAGGGAATGGGCTGCGGTATTACAGCTTCCCAGTGGGGTCTTGTTTGATGCTTGCCTAGATATTATATCTGCCCAGTTGCTTCGAGATCAAATGAAGCCCCTTAGTGCTACAAGAGGTAGCCTAGTTACTGGGTTTTGGCCACATGTGATTAAAGAGGCTATACGTAAGACAGTCCAAAGGGACATTGAATGGAGGAGAGATAATGAGTGATATATTACAAGGCTTAAAGCTACCTACCCAGGAAGCTGTTAATGTGCAGGAGTCTAACCTGACTGACCCATTTCCTGGGTGGAAACCTACGCCATTGGGTAAGAACATTATCTGCATGCCAGAGGAGAAGAAGGACTTAAAGGTGGGTAACATCATACTTCCATCTAACCAGAACTCTAAGGCATTGAAAATGTTCAAGGTTCTTTATGTAGGTACTGAGTGTGAGCGTATAGAGGTAGGCGACATTATCGCATGCTCTCCATATTCAGTTGATAGAATTGGTGGTCATTATGTAGTCCTCAAGGAGGATATGGTTATGGTGAAGCTTGAAAATTGTAGTTAATATACCGGATGAGATACCGGACGATTATGAAGATATACTAGCCCTGATTACGCACTTTAGCGATGTTGTGTTTGCTAAGGCCTATAAAGAGATATTAGGTGAGTCTGCGTTTATGATAGGCGGGGAAGTCCCTCGTTCTAGGCGTGCAGCATTAGGCTTGCTTATGGGCCAGTTGTCTATGTTAGGATGGGACTTGATAGAGTCTAACCCTCTTAAGGATGATGAGGGCAAGGAGGGGGTCTATTGGAACGTTGTCATTGCCAACAAGATTGCTGGTAAAGACATTGTGAGTATAGGCCCATGTGAGTTATCTGCATTGTCTCAAGCAGTAGGGATATTGCGAGACAGAGAAAAACAAAGGATTATGATATGAGAGTATTAGCATTGTTAGTTTTACTTAGCGTGGGTTGCGCTAAGGAGGTCATAGTAAAGAAGGATACCACCATGAAGGTAAAGACTTCTGCGCCTCATAAGATCACTGTTATATCTGACGGTGAGATTGTATTTACCCAAAAAGGGCCTATGCCTCTCAAGCTCGAGGGTCTAGAATGCAAGTAGATACATTTATTGAAGAGAGTATAGAGGCAGGTATGGACGCTATGTTTGAGGAAGATGGGGACGTTAAGACCATTGCCATGAATGTAGCTTATGCTGCTATAAAATACTTTATTGAGCAGGGGTTTATTACCCGTGTAGATCAAACGGTTGAATCAAGTGCATCTGCTACCTTATCTATCCAAGACTGATCTAAAGGTCCATTCCTTGCTATCCCTAGCGAATCACATAGGGTCTGGATTTGGTCGTCCAAAGCATCTCTCTCTTGCATTAGCGACTTTAATACTCGTTTTGTACCATCTAACTCCTGCTTAACCATTGAGTGCAATAGCCAGGGGTCTTCCTCTATTTCTGTCTCTGGGTCCACAGAGGTTATTCCTAGCTTGTTAGAGCTAGACTTCTTGAACTTCCAGTAAGCAGTAACACTTAGATCACTCAGGGCGAATATCTTAGCAGTCTCTGCCATGAACATTGGCACCCTTATGCCAGACTCCTTGTGTATCCACTCAGAATGAAAGGAGGAGCGAGTCAAGAACATGTGGTCATAGATCAATGTACCCTTGAACGGGGTATTATCAATCTTCTGTATCCTCGAACCCGCTCTCTTCCTTCCGTCTACCACTCGTTGTGTTGATAGGTCTATTAGGATCTTCATATAAAGTAGTTAAGCTGTTAGCAGCATTCCTCATTAGCCCTATTGCGGCTTGGTTGATTGCAGGGTCTTTATACGTGAATAACGCTATTACACCCTCAAGCTCATTATCGTTATTATAGTACAGATATTCCTTGTAGCCTATCCCGCTTTGCGGAAGTTTCTCTGCCATTAATGTATCTCCATAACGCCCTATGACGCTTGTTATACTTTAAGGTGGTTCTAGTAAACGCTGCATGCTTTACACACCTACCTCGCTTCTTCTTAATGCAGCACCTTATTCCGCAATTATATATAACAGCCTCATGCCCTGGCCAACGCTTTCTGTATTTATTAAAGATCCAGGCAGCTACTCGTGCGTTTAAATAAGGTTCTAGAAGATCTTTCCGCTTACATATATGAGTACGACTATTACGAATACTTCTACATGGGGAGGTCTTCCCCCGAATATAGGGGTAGTGTATTTGGCCAAGTCCGTATGCCTTACCTGCATCTCCAATGGCTTTAGGCTTGTATCCTGACTCGACGCCGAATACTGCCAATAACCATACAGGAGATATATTATATTCCTGACCTGCTTTAACCGATGCTTTAACCACATGCTCTACATTTCGCTTAGTATGCTGCTGAACTGCCTCTACTAAGACTTCCTCCTGTATAGCTACATACGCTGGTACAGGTGGTGCTGTAAGCATTAAACTTACTGCTGCATAGAATACCATTTGTTTCCTTCCTTTCTTATATAACCCTCTCGCTCAAGCTTAACCAGACGGTCTCTTACGCTGGAGTAAGCCATATTAAGCTCCTCTGCCAACTCGCGAGTGGTATGGTCTTTGACCGCATTTACTATTTCATATGCTGGAACCCAAGTAGCATGAGAGAACCAATTCATCAATGCAATATTTACAGCGTTCTCATTGCTAGGTTCTCCCGCGTACTCTAAACGTCGCTTAGTGCCTATCGGACACTTGTAGCATAAACTCTTCCTTAGACCCATTGCACATACCCTTGTGTACTTATCTATGCAACTAGTCTCACATTCTGGCATTTTGCCTCTAACTCTCTGTAGTTTCGATATACCCATGATGGTGAAAATCTATCCCTAAGTTTACCTGTTTTAGTCTCATGAAACCTAACTCTCTTAGCATAGTCTACTACCCTCTTTACCTCCTCTACGCCATACCTATCTACAAGTACCGCGTATTTATCTATCCAAGACGATGGGTAACGCTTAGAGCGAACCCTGCGAAAATTGGCTATAATGACCTCTGCCTCTGCCCAGACTCGGGTTATACCTAGTATCCTGCGAACCTCAGTCCTCGAGATCCCGCAAACCCTCGAAATTGCAGCAGTTGTCAGCCCCTGTTGGAAAAGAATATTAACATCCATAGCCCCGATTCTCAACCGACTAATGAGGCATGGCAAATTAATCACCTGACTTTTTTACACTGGTCCCAAATCATTCAGGTTTCTGCCTGTGGACAAACTGTGGATAAATCCTCGCCTCTCCCCCTGCCCTTTTTTCTCCCCCCCATACCCCCCCTCTAATAACCCTGACCCCCTCTCCACACCTTCAATAACAAAACCTTGCAGATTGTGGGAATAAGACGCTAATATCACTGGCGTCAGGTTTCATCACTATTCAAATGGCTCTAAAACGAGCAGAAAGGCCCCTAGGATGAAAGGAACATACCGCACCCTACCCCTCGTTAGGCTAAGGGATCTTTGAGACCGTGAAGGACACTTATCTCAAATATCTGGTTGGTCATGCTGCTCCGAGGTTTCTGATGGCTCTGAACGACAAAAAAATAGACAGACGTAATAAGCTGCGAGTAACAGTGTATGGTAACAAAGAAGACTTGCTACTACTAAAGCTACTAGCTAAGGCTCATAGGACTAGTCAGGGAGATCTGCTCAGTAGGGTATGGAGCCTATTCTGTAGGACGCTTAGAACTAGTAGGAACCCTGCTACTGGTGAACCTATACTCTGGGAGGCAGCTAAATATGGACCTATCCCTTCTGAGCTACAGGAGTACTTAGGCGAAGCTGAGAGGCTCTTGAAAAAGTAGGTATTTTTGGTGTATGTGTTTCATGATACACATATTCCCGCCCCCGGCTAGCGCTCCTGGGTACTCCCCCTTCCCCAGTTTCTGACAATGAACACCGTTCACTTAATGGGCGCTTGTCGCTAGATGAAGGCCATTCATTAGTGAAAGTTTACATAATGCCTATTA
>Ga0163180_10000130_pt1 | contig 39511 bp, 38 predicted proteins | sample AtlANTMetagenome_2_FD_109647 | JGI IMG/M metagenome (GOLD analysis project Ga0163180, IMG submission 109647) | Marine eukaryotic phytoplankton communities from the Atlantic Ocean - Atlantic ANT 4 Metagenome | ecosystem: Environmental > Aquatic > Marine > Oceanic | place: North Atlantic Ocean...
AAAACAACAGAGTTGACTCTCTGATGCAGTTGTTGGAAGAAACAGAGGGCAAAGTTATTATTTGGGCAAATTATAGAGAAGACATAAAAAATATAGTACAATCTTTAAAAAAAGCTTACGGAGATGCGTCTACAGTCGAATATCACGGTGGGGTGGACTCTACCCTCCGCCAAGAGAACATTGCTCTATTTCAAGAGAAAAACGGCCCTACACGCTATTTTGTAGGAAACGCTCAGACTGGAGGGTATGGAATTACCCTGACTGCTGCTAATACGGTAGTATATTACTCTAACAACTATGACCTTGAAAAAAGACTACAGTCGGAAGATAGAGCACACCGTATCGGCCAGACTGGCAGTGTTACCTATGTTGACTTTGTGGCTGAGAATACGATAGACGATAAAATAGTTAAGGCACTAAGGAGTAAAATAAATATTGCTAATGAAATTATGGGCGAGGATATTAAGGACTGGATCTAAAGGAGTATCTGTTCGTATTTCGTCCGTCCTTCTACTTTGCTTGCTCTTAACACCTGTTTTCTTGGCTCTCCCGTCACCGCTGAACAGTGCACCCATCCAGAATTTGGATCTCCTTCATCATAAAATTCCAGAATTAACTGGTCAAACTCTGTATTTTTACTAATCCAAGTTGCAAGCTCCTTATTGTCAACTCCTGCTATTTCGAAATCTGCTGCCTCACCCCTGGCATGCTGTGACTTAGTCGAAGATCCGATAGCTTCGCACAGCTCTGGGCTACGATAGCCTGAAGATATCATGACCGACTTACCGAAGTGATCTCTCACTGGTTGTAGGACGGACTCCGCTAGGTGAATAAGGCTTTCTACATGCGCTGTTGATGGTTCATTTTTAATCCCTTTGCGCGTTGCAGTTTGAGATTTAGTCATCTCTGATAGTGAAAAGTTTGCTGATAGTTTCATATCATCCCCAATAAAGTTTCTATTACAATTAAACCAACGGCGCCCACCGTAGTTAAAACTACCCAATAGATTTTGTCTATTTTGCCCCCCAAAGCTTCTACGTCTAAGTGCACGTGTGAAATTTTTTCATCTAAATGTTTTAGATGGTTTGTTTTAATAACTTCTATTTCACGCTCTACACCCTTCACATGTCCATACAAAGAGATAACATGCTCTCGATCAGATTCTGGTATTATGCCTTGAACGGTATCGTTCATGCCATCCCCCTACTTCTTTGTTGAATAAGTTTTTCTGATGGCGATAATAAAGCATCTTCATTTGGAGTCAATCCTGTTTGTGGATTGACGTTTTGCATACTAGCCGTTCTTATAGTAGACGCATCTGGAACCGGTGTGCTTTCTAAAGGAGGTACTTGTGGTTCAACAGGAGCTTTACCTATTAAACTTTCAAACCCAGTTGCAGGAGCTTTAGGTGGTGGTGCCATCTGATCTCTTTCTGGGTCTAATAGATCTTTAAATTCAATTCTTCTCATCTCTCTTATAACTTTTCTAAGTTCATAGAAAGGTTTTAAATCTCGTTTGTTTATTATAATACCGTTTCTTTTATATTCCTTATAAAGTTCGTCAGCTCTTTGTTCTAATCCTGATTCTGAGAAAGAAACAGGTGTAAATTTACCATCTAGTAGGTTGTCTAAGTTTGGTACATTACGACCGTCTGGTCCTAGAACTTTTATAATTTGTTTTTCTGTTAACAAACCACTACTTAATGATTGGTTAAACATTTTCCACACTTCAAACTGTGCTTGTAAAGCTTCTTGTTGTATGTCTCTAAACTCAGCAGCCATAACTTTTGGTCCACGTTCCAATGCATTTTCTTTACTAAAGAAATGTTCTGTCTTATATGCATCAGATCTTATTTCTCTTATGTCAAGAGCTTTATAGTCAAGTGCGTTAACAGGATCTACATTCATAACAGAACCACCTAACAGTCTAAGTAATACATCGCCTAGTTCCATTACTCTACCGCCTTTAGTATCTAAACTTAATGCACCCATAACTTGACCGGCACTTCTAATAAAACCTGGAGCAATTGTTTCTAAAATATGGTTGAAGCTTTTTGAAACTTTTTCACCAAAGTCATCTGACTTACTAAATATTAATTTACCATCACGTGCTCTACCTTGTCTTGCCCATATATCAAACATAGGTTCAAGAGCAATAGTTTCTGTTGTAAACGGTTCAATCAGAGCCATAAGTGGACCAGCTGCATCAAAGATTCTATTATATACTTCACCGTCTATGTCTTTTATTAATCTTGGTTGATTTACTTCTCTAATAAATCCTTTAACAGGATCAGTAACATAAGCGTACGGGTTATAAGTAGATAAATCAAAAGCTTTAAATATGCCTGTCTTAGGATCTTGATTAGTTATAGGAACTAACATGTGATCTTGCATAAACCCCGGTCCAAGATCCCCTAAATAAACATCCACCATAGCCGGTGTTACGTCTGTTAGTGTATGACCTGTTGCTTTTATAGCTTCGTTAGCACCATACAAAGTGGTAAACTGTCCGAACAATGATCTATAACCCATTGCCTGTAGTCCTGGATTACCAGACGCAATGTGTTTTAAAGATGTAGATAGTGTAGTAGCACTAGTTCTTAACATTTCAGCAGGGAAAGATATAAAGTTACCAAGAGGTAGTTTTCTTAACGCCTGTACTACCGGTGGAACACGACTATATGTAGGATAAGTATCTCTAACTAAATGAGCTGCCATCTCTTCTATTCCTTCAGCAACTGTTTTGTTTATTCCTGTTTTAGGACTTAGTTCAATAAAATCTCTACCAATAATATCTTTAAAATATTTCTTTACATCAGCTATGTTTTTTGTGAACTGAGAAAGTTCTGACATGTAAAACTCGTGACCATACATTTTCCAAACGTTATCACCACCCGCATAGGTTCTTTGAACATATTGACTTAGTTCGGTGTTACCTATTTTTTGCAACATCTGGTTAAATCCACTGATAATAGGTTCACCTGTCGCTGTTCTTGTTCCTTTTAGATCTGCTAAGATTCCTGCTAACTCATTAGCCACAACGTTCTCATCAATAACACCAAGTTCAACTTTTCTTTCAATGTATTTTATTAGCTTATTTCTATCTACGTTTGGCCCTGCACCAAAGACATCATCTAACACCATTTTAAATGCTTGTGGTACACTTGCACTACCACCTATATGGCCTACGTTCATAGCAAATAAACTAGCTGATCCAAAGTTACGCATTTGTGTAGCTGGTGAGTAAAGTGTTTTACCTCCTTGAACCATAGCTTTAAATGCTAGTATGTTTTGGTATATTTTATATTTAAGTGCACTATCAAAAATACTGTAGCCACCTAATTGTCTAATAAGTTCTGGAGTACCAAACATACCAATAGCATCATTAGGTAAGAAACCTTGAGTTTTAATATCGTCTAGTCTAGCAGGATTTAATATCTTACCTTTACCCAAAGCTTCTTCAGCACTTCTAAATAACCAACCACCTTCTAAACCCATTTTTGCAATTTCATCTAATGCTATTTTTTGTTGTGTGCTGGCTATCATGTTTCCTGTTGTTTGTAATAAAGAAGATTTTAAATTCTTTTCTTCACCCAGTAATTTTCTAAGAGCAGCTGGAACTTCTTCTCCTGTTACAATTTTTAAATCATCTAGGTTTAGTTTCTTAGTTATCTTTTCTAAAGCTCTGAATGGATCATCTAGTTCATATCTAGCTGTGTGCATTATGTCAGCTACCTTTAGCTCTGCATAATCATCTATAGCTTTAGCTATAGGTTGATCTGGAAAAGCTTCTTCTGCTTGACGGAAAAGACCCGGTTCTTTTCTAATTAAGTCTTTTATATATTCTTTTGCATTTAATACAGCTTCTCTACCTGGTTGGAAAGATGAGTTTGTAAACATAGCAAAAGACCTTCTCATATATTTATCTATGTTAGAGGTTAGTAAATATTTAATAGGATCTGTTGTTGGTAACATTTCACCAAAATCTTTTTTTAAATCGTTAGTGTATTTTTTTAATTCTTTTGCTAATTCTCTTAGTTTTGGTGGCAATGCATCTGCTTTTATTTCACCTTGCAAATAATCAAGAACATCGTCTAAATATTTCTTTTGTATTGTTTGGTATTCTCCATATTTTTGGTGTCTTTCTTCAAATGCTTTAGCCATTTTGTAAGCTGTTCTTTCTATAGACCTTAAATATTTATCTACAACTCTAGATTTTGCTTTAATAAACAAATCAGTTTGATTGCTGACACCAAAAGCATCTTTAGTTAATTTACCTATGTCTCTAAATGCTGCTAGTTTGTTATCTATTCTAGCTAAGAATTGATGTAATGGGTCTTGACTATTAACAGAAAATTTTCTCCATTCTTCAAACTTAGGTAGTTTTCTACTAAAAGTTGGACCGTATTTAATACCAGAATAAGCCGCTTGTTTAGCATAAGCTAAGTCATATATACCTAAAGCTCCTCTAGCAAAAACTTGTTTACCTAAAAACTTAGCTGTTTCTTGTATAGTTTGAGCAGCAAACTGTCCTGTCTTTTGTATTGCTGTACCGAGCACCGGTATATTGTGAGGAGTGTATGGAATTTTACCGGCTAAAGTATCTGCTGCTATCTTTAAAGGTATACCTGCTAGTTGCAATGCACCACCAAACACTGATCTGTTAATACCTGGTATAGTTTTAAACGGTAATTTACCTGCACCAACAGCTAGCTTCATAGCCGCAGGTCCTACTAAAGGAAATAAACCACCAATAAGAGCTCCGTCCCCCGCAAAGCGTACTCTGTTTTTAAAATTGGCTACAGCTAATTCATCTCCTTTTAAGTCTTTAGTATCAATTGGAGTACCAGGAAGTAGTGTTGGGTCTTCAAACATCCTGTATAGACTATTGTAAGGACCTCCGGCGATGAAGTCAGTTGCGCCAAATATGGCAGCGCCTGTACCCATTCTTTTTGCGACGTTAGATACATTCATACCAAATCTGGCAGCACCTACAACATCGTCGTCAATATAACGTGTCATTGTGTTTACACCTTTAAGTCTTAAGGCTTTTTGTGCACGTGTTAATATCTTAGCAACTAAACCACCAGGAACTCCAAACTCAACAAGTAATGCAACCATGTCACCCATAAAAGTTTCAGGATCATTCTTATCTGTTTTTTCGTACATCTCTTTTAGTTTAGATTGTAAATCTGTTTTACCAAATGCAGCCAGATCAATTCCAGCTAAAACTAAATCCATTGTGTTGTATGTTAAATTCTTGATCCCCGTTTCTTGCGCCCTGTTTATTTCATCGATTACATCAATGTACGCGGCTTCTGGATCAGTCGATGGTGTTGGTCCTAATTGCACATAAGAATGTAAAAGGCCTTCTGTTTTTGGTAGATCAAGGTTTTGTTCTTTTCCTTGTCCTAAGATAGATGCAAGTATTAATGAAGGCATCATGTTCATTTTCATTTGTTGTTTAAACAATGGGTTTTGAGTTATGAGTTTTGGTAAACTAGACCATTTAAATTTAAGAGGTTTTTTATCAACCATCTCTTCAGCTATAGCTGCTTTTACCCTGTCTATCGTGTAATCTTTCTTTTCTAATTTATATCTAATACCAGGGTCTGTTGCATTAGCAATTCTTTCTCGGTCTATTTTTTCTTGGTCACTTAAAAAAACAGACATAGCATATTTTTGTGATTCTGGAAGAGACTCAAACATAGTTTGTTCTTTTACAGTCTCTCTTTTGTTTTCTAAGTATTTAGAAAAAACACCAAACTCTTCTTCTCCTGCATAACCACCTGGCTCATCTACTAATCCGCGTTTCGGTTTTACTGTTCCACCATCTTTTAATGGTTGACCTTCAGGAGTTTCTTCACCTTCTATCTTACGTATTAATCTTCTATATGATTCTCTTATGTCTGCTCTACTTGGCATAACTTGTGCTTTACTTCCTGCAGCCGCCTCTATTTTTGGATCAGTTCTAAGTTGATCACTTTTTGGTTTTTTAGGATCAAAGGGATCATATTTACCACCTGCAGATTGACCAAATATTACCAGTTTATTAGTAGTAGGATCATACATAGGTGTATAAACATTGTCAGCCAACATAGCATTGTCTGTTTGGTCTAAATTTTTCTTTATACCATCTAAAGCTGCTTTAAGTTTTTGTTCAATCGAAGCATCTTTTGAATGTGTTACACCAAATGTTGAAGCAACATCTTCTATCTGTTGTATTTGATCTGCAGACAGTTCTTCTCCGTTGTTTAAGGCTCTTCTTAAATCCATCATTTCTTCTTTTTTATCAAAGAAAAATATAATCTGATCTTCATAAGCTATGTGTCTACTGTTTTGTCCAGAAGTTAAAAGTTGAGCAGGCCTCATTACGAGTTCTTGTAGTTCAACAGGCACACGATCGTAGTATTTTTCTCTTAAAGAATGACCTCGGATAAATATATTTGTTACTTCTTTTCTATTTATACCAAAACGATCCATTGTTTTGCTGATAACATCTTCGTATACAGCTTCATACATAGGTTCTCCGTCTTCGTATTTTTCTCTTAAATTTATTTTATCCACTCTTCTAACTTCTTTATAATCTTCTATATCTAATATTCCCTCTTTAACCATATTGTCTATTATCTTAGAATGGTCCAACCCTTGCCCAGGTAAAACACCAAAAGCATCTTGATGAAGTTCAGCTTTGTAAGGAAGTCGACCATGTCTTTCTACAAAAAGTTCATATCTTCTTTGTATTTTGTCTTTTATTTCGTCCCTAACAGCTTTTATATTAGACTGTTTACCTTCTGATGCTGCACCAACAAATTTATTGCCTTTCATAAATTTATCTCTAATGTATTTTTGAGCTTCTGTAGTTCCACGAGGTAACCCTGCTTCTATTCGTTCAGCATCTGTTAAATAATCACTGTATTTTTTTTGACCGTTACTTTGGTAAGCTGCAGCTGCATCTAATTCGTTTGTATAAGCAATGTCAGCAGCTGACGTTCCACCATATACAGGATCATTAACTGTTGGTTTCCAATCAGGGTTTATTATTCCTTGTTCTATATCTATTTTTGGTCCAATACCTCTATTATCAAACAGGTGATCCTTTTGACTTTTAGTTAAATCAGCCCACGTAACACCCTCACCTTTATACATTGCAGCGGCTGTATCTAGTAAAGCTGTGTCTACTTCTATTTGTTTATAGGGACCTCCCTCTGGGTTTCTTTTCTTTAGTGTAGTAGTTGACTTACCACCGCCACCAAGTGTTGCAAAACTTGGGTTTACAACTTGACCTTCTTTAACGTTTGACATCATAGATATGCCTTCAGCTGTTGTTTGGTTTTGTACTTTCTTCATTTCTTCTAGAATAATAGGGTTGTTTTTAAATCTTTTTGTTTCTAATCTTATAATTTCTGCAGCTACTCTAGGATCAAAGTTAGCTCTTATAAAGCTTATATATTCATCTTGAAGAGCCAAGTATTGATCTAAGTTTGCATCTGATTTTTGTAACCAAGCTACTCGTGCATCGAATTGTTTACCCATAGAAGCTCTGTTCATTGCCCCACTTACTTTAACAATTCCTGTTTCTGCTAGTTTGTAAGGAGCTCTTATAACTGCATTAAGAGCTCCAGGGCTAGCTAAGAATACAGCTAACTCTGTATAGTCCGCACCTCTTTGTACAGGAGCCATGTATTGTGACATGTGTTCTTCGGGAACACCCATTACTTCTTGTAAATGATAGTTCATATAGTTAGTTACTTCATCTACAAGTTTAGGAACTCCAGCTAATTTGCCTTGAGAAAAAGTTTGATCTAAAAGATTCATCCAATAGTTTCCTCCTTCAGGAACATTGGTACCTAGTATTGCTTGACTAAAATCTTTTTTTGCTTGTTCATTAAAATACGTGTTTGGAATAACCATGGCTAGCCCTGTTCCAAAATCAACAATATCTTCTCCTACGTTGAGAGCACTATGTGCATAAAGTCGTGGGTCTTTAGCTCCTGCGTACATATAATCTACCATGTCACTTGCAATAGGAGTGATTAAATTATTTACATAAGCGGCCTCTTGCATCGTTCCATAATTTAATTTTTCCGTAAGAGACATTTCATCGTATGGTTTACGAAGTCGATTTATAGCTGCTGTGTTGTCTATTAATTGCTGGTTTCTATCAAACAAACTTCCTGCTTCTTCGTAATCGTATTTGTTTTTAACAAACGCATCTACAGCGCTACCAATCTGGCTCATGTATTCGTCAGATTCAGGGTCTAAATCAAATATACCTGGTTGTGTGGTTCTAAGAAATTCACTCCACTGCGGATCAAAACCAAAACCTAAAGCTCTGTTTAAATTTTCTTGCATGAACTCTTCAGAATAATAGTTCTCCGTGTCGTACGGATCTCTAAGGTTCATTAATCCTGATGGATGTGTTCTGTCAGGCATTTAAGCCACCTGAGTTGGCATTTGTAAATCTGAATTATATTTCTTGTTAAATACTTGTACGTCCTGTGGTGTTTGTATTTTTGCAAAATCTACCATGGCTTCCTCACTACTCATAATAAGTTTTATAACTTGATCACTTACCTCTGCAGGTAATCTTTGTCTAAGTTCTGCAAAACTTAAATCTATGTTTTGTGATTCAGCTACAGGCATTTCATCAGAATAAGGATCATCACCTGGCTCTGGGAACTGGCCACCTTCTAGTTCTTTTTCTTTATATCTTCTCATGTATTCGTCTTCAGGTGTACCACCATAATTAAGACCAACACGACCACCGTCTTTAAGTCCTTGAGGTATATAAACATCAACAACAATCTCAGAGAACATTTTCTTGAGCATTGCATCGTAAACTTGAGAATAAGTCATGTCGTAATATGGACTATTTGGATCAGTTAATTCTCCAGACTCTTCAATAGCTCCTGCTAAATCTTCAACAGCAGTTAAGAAATCTTTATCTCTTAGTAGTGTAGCTTTTTCTGTAGATGCTGCTCTAGTAGATTCACCATACAATCCATTTAATAATTTATTTTTTAAGTTTTTATATTCTTCAGAATCTTCATCTAAGTTTGCCATTTCCTCAATTATTTTTTGGCCTTCTTCTAGTATGTACTGAACTTCAAAATCGTATGGTTTTAATTTTGCTTCTTCTTTTAAAAGATTTACGGCATTATCGTATTCTGTTTGTAGTTTGTCGTTTTCAAATGTTACTGTTTTTTCAAATAAATCTAATTCAAATTGTTGTGCATCATCTTGTAATTCCGACTGTGCTTGTTGTGTATCATCTTGCATGAATCTTTCTCTTGCAAACGCCATCTTATCGCTTTCTGATTGTATTGCAGCACTAGCCATAGCAGAATCATATACACCTTTTCTATTTAGATAATCACTTCTTCTTGCATCACTTGCAGTTGCTAAGTCCACACCTAAGCTACTTAATGCTGGAGAAGCTGATTGCAATGCACCAAGTGCTCCACTTCTTCCTGAAGGAGGTGCTCCCATTATCTCTGCACCTGCCGCTGCAATTCTTAAATAATCACTTTGTGTTAACCCTGAAGGTTTAACAGGTTCTTGCATATAACTGGCCAGTATATCTGCGTAGTTGCTTTGCTCTGGTGGTTCTTCTCCTGCATAACCTCCTGGTCCATCCACCAAACCTCTTTTAGGTACAGTACCACCGTGTTTAAAACCAGCTACTATACCGGTGTCAGGGTTTGTTACATTACCACCCCGTCTAAACATAGGTCTGTGTAATACTCTAGCCACTGTTCATTGCTCCTAATATACCACCTATACCAATACCACCACCTAGAAGAGTTTGAAGTGTACTAGGTTCTGGAGTTTGCTGATAAACAGTTGATGAAGGTGTACCATAAGCTGCACCAAGATATTGACCAAGGTTCCCCATAGTTTGTGCAGGAGCAAGTTCGAGTCCTTGAGCTTGTGCTTGAGCTTGATCCAGAAGTGCTTGTTGGTAAAGCTGATTTTGTTGACCCATTGTAGTGTAAGAATCTAACAAATTATTTATTCCTGTTAGTCCAAACGTGCCTACATTTAATCCTTGGTTAGCTTGTGTGTTATACATTCCTAGTTGATTAGATAACATGTCTTGTTGAGCAGCCCCTACTCCTTGTTGAGCAGCTCCTGCTGTTCCATATAAACCCACGTTCCCCGTTGCTTGATTCATTGCTTGTTGACCAATGTTTAATTGTTGACCTGCTTGTGCCGCTTGTTGTGCACCAACGTTTAACTGATTAGATCCCATGTTTAATTGGTTGTTCAACGCTTGGTTTGCCAGCATGTTAGCTTGTTGGTAACCTTGGTTTAGTAAACTAGCTTGTAACATCGCTCTATTTCTTTGGGAGTCAGCTGCTAATTGACTTTGAGCAACACCAACTCTTGAACCACCGTATGCATTACCAGCACTTGCTCCAAGTTGTGCTTGTTGTATTGCTGCTTGGTTATCGTATTCAGCTAAAGTTGCATCCATAACTTGTTGCTGATAAGGCGACATAAATTGTTGGTATGCATTAGGACCTTGATAAGATGCGGCACCTTGCATTGCACCTAAAGATCCTTGTGTTGTTTGCCCCGCTGTTGTTAATCCTGTACCTGCTGCAGCCATGTAAGGATCAGCGACGCTTTGTCCTGAGATAGCAGCTAAACTACCTAAGTTAGCAGTGTCCGCAGCATTTTGTAAAGCCGTGGACCCCGCTCCAATATTTGTGTTTAATAAACCTTGTGCACTTGCACCAAGTGTATTTGCATCTGAAATATAATCTTGATATGCACCAAGACCACCTGAAGGTGCTGATGATAAACCTTGTGCGATTTGTTGTGCATCCGAAGCTAACGCATCTTGTCCAGCAACAAACTGACTACCATACATTTGATTAGGATCAGCATAAAAAGGTGAACCTGTTATGGCATTGTTGCCTTGAAAATATTGTGAAAAATTCTCACCTATCGCGGTGACGTAACCCGGAGGTAACTGTTGTGTAATCTGTGTTGCCATTAAGCCATTGCCTCTAATCGATCCATAGTTTGATACATATATTTAGCAGCGGCGCGTGGATCTCCGCTTCCGCCCATCATTTTATCTAAACCCTTCATTGCATCTGCTGTTAAAACAAACTCATTTTTTGACAACATTGCAGGTACATCGTCGGCTCTTTCTTTTACACCTTGTGAAACAAACGTACCTTCTCTTCCGTCTAATTGCATACCTTGTGGTACGCCTGGAGCAGCTTGAGTAATTCCGCCCATATTATAACCGACTCTACCACCATTAGCCATCATAAATCTTTGGTACAATTCGTATAAATGATCTTCTCTATATGGTGAATTTTCATAAGTATGTCCAGCTGTTCTTTCATAACTCTTGAACCACTCTGACCATATCTTTCTTTCCTCTTCTTCGTCTTCTAGTTTTGCTTTATCAATTTCGTCTTTTAATGCCATAACAGAACCTAATGTTCCAGCTACAGCCACAGTTTGTAGTGCTTTACCAAAGTTAAAATCTGTATACGCACCTGTTATTGGATCGTATTCTCCAAACCCAGGCATAACTCCACCAGCTAAAGAAGAACCCATGTCAGCAGCTTTTTCATACCACTTAGGTTCGTAGCCAGGCGCTACATCTGTATCTACTGTCAGTCCAGCATCTTTTATATATGCTCTTTGTTCTAACGGAGAAAGGTCATCTTTAAATTCTGTTTGTTCATCTGCTGTGTATCCTGCAAATTCATCAGATTTTAAAAATTCATCTGTAGTCATAGGTTTTGACTCAGTACTACCATACTTCCAAGTTTCATATTTGTTTTTAAAGTCTTTCATTGTCTTGTCGTCATATCCAGAATCGGCTCCAAACATATTGCCACTATAAGGTTTTAAACCACTGCCTGCATCTCTTAAAAACTTACTACTATAATCACCGCCTGTTTTTAATGTAGGATCAAGAAAATTCATAAACGAATTAGATTTAGCTCCTACGTCTCCACCCATGGTATTTTTAAAGCCAGCTGACATTCTTTGTCCAATAGTTCCTTTTGTTGGATCAAATCTACCTGCTTCCCTTATTGCTCTTGCTTGAGGTGATGCTAACGCAATACCAGTTGCTAGTGCTGAATAAGGATCAAACTTTCCTTCTCTTTCTTTAAACGAACCAAGTTGGCTGAGAGCCATACTTCCGTAGATACCAAGCTGTGGAGCTACCATAGGTGCTATAGCACCTAAATAAGGAGCGATCTCCTTTGGTACTAAAGCGTCTCCTAACCAATCAAAAAATGAACTCATTAACTAGACCCGCCTCCCAGTGGTAATTGTACAACTTTTACGTGTATATCTGTGGCTTTATGAACTGCCCAAGATTCGCCGCAGTTCGAGCAGGTGCCGGTTGCCTGTTCTTCTGAATCTACTTCATTTCCACAGTTTTTACAATATATTCGTTGATATACTTCAGGTTGTATTATAGGGACTTTTTTATTATCCCCTATCTGTGTATGACCCAAAACCTTAGCGTCTTGTACTTTCTTCATGGTGTTATCTCCAGTATGGAAGCCACAACGTGAAGAGCATTGCCTCCACTTGCTTGAACTTTTAAAATATCACTATTTTCCAATACAATAGGTCTAGTTAACAATTCCTCATAAGTATTTGCACCTATGCTTTTTAAATTAGCTATCTTAATATCAGTACTTAGGCTAGCGTCCGTTATCAACGCGGTTATGGTAACAGCACCCGCACTATCATTAGTTACCCTTATAGCATTAACTATAGCTTGCACCGGTTTTTGTGGTGGGGTAGTTGTTACGTCTGCTGTTGGGACCGTATACAAAGTAGTTAGGTTTGTGTTAGCTAAATCTACGCTTCTATTTAAATATACATCACTCATACTAAAAACCACTTTCTTGCATTTAGTTCATCTTTAACATCTTGTTGGTATGTAAAGTTTAATTGTTGAACTATGTTTTCTAACTCACGTATTAACATATCTTGCTGTGTTCTATCAAATATTTCTTTTGGTAAAGGAAACCTTGTTACTCTAATCTTTGCCATTATCTAGATCCGTCCGGTGTTACATCTAATCGTAAAGTTCCAAATCGCCAATCAGTATCTACTGAATTATTAGATATTTTAACATTTGCTTGTCGACCTCTACCACGAACAGAGAAATATTTAGTTGTAGGTGATATACCTGTTTTTTGAAACGTTCTTATATTAGATGTTGTTGGATAGTTTGCAAAATTTATATCAATAGTGATGTCACCAACTTGGTTTTTAAAATCAGGTATAACTCTACTTGTATGAAAAACAGTTTGCCCATCCTCAATATCAAAATCACCTGAAGTTATAAATGCTTCCATATTACCACCATCAGCATTTAAACCTGTTTCATGACTATAGATTGTAGAACAACCAGCAGTTACACCGTGTATAACTTCGTTGTTTGGTAATGAGGTTGAACTATAATAAACACCGTATGGTTTTGGATAAACACCACGATCAATCCATGTTGTTCTAGCCAAGTCATTTGTATACCAAACGTTCTCTAAATAATTATAGGTTACGCTTCGATCTAAATAATCAGAACCATTAGAAGCATAGTACCAAGTAACTTCGTTATAGTCAGAATTAATACCACAACAGATTTGTACATAAGAAGACGTTTCAATATCGTCGTAAACATAATCTTGAACTAAACAATCTAGTTTTTTAACAGCACCGTCAAACATATAAAAAGAAGTTTGAGACATCCAATAAGTTACACCATTGATTTCAGCCATAGCTTGTGGAGACACTGCTCCACAGTTAGAACCAATTTGTGTTAAACCAAAAATAAAAGGAGGTCCAATGTTATTAACAACATGTAATGCGGTGTCAGTCCACACAAGAATAGATCCACGAGAACGGACAGCAGCCATTATCTTAGATCCATCTTGCACTCTAAACGATCCAGCTGTATTGGTGCTTGATGGCGTCCAATTAGTGTAATCTTCTTGTGAAGAAAATCTAAAAAATAAATCATCTTGTGTGTTTGCTTGACCTATAGTTGTTTCCGTACCCATTAAAAATATATGTCTGTCAGGTGAAGAAACTAAAACAACTCTACTTGTTCCTGGCGCTTGTGAAATCTTTACCGCTCTGTTTGATGTTCCACCAGATAAATCCCAACGGAACAATGCACCATCTCCTCGACAAGCTAACAGGTCTTCACCAAACGTATCAAAGCTCCAGCTTGTTGCTTCAAGAATTAAGTTAGACCCTTGTCTAGCTTCACCCCAACCATCAACGCCTGTTGTTGTACCCCATGTTCCAGTACCCCAACCAAAACCGTATGAACTTCTAGCTGCACCAACAGGTAATTGATACTTCGCGTTTCCCGATCCACCGCCTCCGTTTGTAGATCCAGAAGCTGCACTACTATGTGTTAATGTATAATTATTTGCATCTGTTACTGTTGTAACTTCAAACTCACCATTCATGTCTAATCCGTCTATTGCACTAAACGAATCAAAGGTTACAAAATCCCCGACGCTCGCTCCGTGCGACGTGTGTGTAACAGTCACTGTAGCTGTGCCGTTTGTTGTAAATGGATTTGACAATGATGCTTCTAATCTAAGGGGTGTAATGTCATAACTAACACCTTCTGAATACACATACAGTTTTCTATCTGTTCCAATGGCAATATATCTTACACCATTAAGAGAAACCCATGCATGACTAGCACGAGCAACACCTACTAATCTTTCTTGTTGCACCTTTGACCAACCACCTATCTTTTCTGGTAGTCCATTTCTAAATCTAACGTTTTTAGAATCAACCCACTTACCTTCAGCACCGTAAGTTGTTATTTGTTTATCTATTCCTGGAGCAAATTGTACTTTTGATAAAGGCATTATTCTTTTTCCTCGTCTTCTATAACATTTCCATCACTATCATATTTTATGGGAACACTATCCTTCATGAAATTTTCTACAGGTAGAGGATTAGCTAGTTGTTCAATCATAGCCTTGTCTCTTTGGTCTTGTAGTTCTTCATTTGTTGGACCTTGCATATGTTCCTCATACCTTTCTTCAAGGACTTTACCATTTGCATCTATTTTTTGGTATGTTATATTTTTAACTATATTAGGCATTATAATCCATCCGTTCCTGCATTTACACAATTTGCAAAATCTCCCAATCTTACACCAAATTTTACATTAGAGATAGGCAGATTTGTATTTGATTGTCTCCAACCATAAGATTGAGCGCCAGTGTTTAAAGCTGGAGATATACTTTTTACATAACCATTAGGGGCAGAAGTCGTAGCTGAAATGCTTCCACCTACTCCTCCCTGATCAAGAGGGTCCCAAGATGTAGCTAGTTGATGATACTCAGTCCGAACTGACGGACCAGGCGAAGCCGTTTGTGGCTTTGTCTTAGTAAGATCACTATCATTTCTATATATATATAAATTAGCACCACTGGCATATCCTCGAATGCCATTGCCATTTAAAATACCTGCACCATCACCCATATTTCCGCCTGGAGGGAACTGGCTGTTATAAGATGGACTAGAGTTTGGACCACCCACATTATTCATAAAGTTTGCTATTTCACTAGCAACAGTGCTAGGCGATGCTCCTGCGGTATGATAAATATAGTTGGTCCATGAAAAATTTGTACCAAACTCATCTACAAAATACATTGAAATTTTAGAATGAGCGTTTGTATCTATTGCTCTTGCTTCATGTCCAGAACCCCAAAGTCCTCCTGATTGATTACCATAAACGTAAGCACTTCCATCATACCAAGACATACCAAACATACCACCATTAGTTGAACTCGTGTTTGACCAAAATATATCTCGACCTGTGTTATTGGTTAAAGCGACAGTTAACACTGCACCACTACGAGAGTAGTTAACTGCAATGTTAGAACTACCAGGAAACGGAGTTCCACCAAAAGTAAAAGAATTTGAATTATTGTTTGCCCAGTAAGCCGCAACGTCAGGTCCATTATTACCATAGTTTCCCGATCCACCAACATAGTTACCACCAGCTGTTGAACCATTATCGCCTCTTACATTAACTTGTACATAGGGTCCAGTATTCCAAGCTTGACCCAAACCTAACCCATCACCCCCTCCTGGAGAAGTATAGTTTATTGGGTAATAAAACATTCCACTGTAGAGAACAGACCCACCAGATGCTAAAGGAGAAAAAGATGTACATGTTTGCCTTGCATAACCTGTTTGTCCGTTTTTTATAATACCTACATCCTTTGCAGTTGGATAAGGCCCTATGGGCATATAAGAAGCAGGATTATATTCTGTCCCACCTGTTCCAGTAAAATTAAATTTCCACATTGGTCTTTTGTTTGATTTAGTTACACTTGCTGGATTGGAATTTGGTATTAAATTAATTGCCAAAGGAGTTCTTACAGAAGCAATGTCAGCGTGTAATGGAACACTGGCACTGTTAGGTAAACCACCAGCTGGATAGGTAGGAACTTCAGATCCTAACTTAGATGCATAAAACCAAGATTGAGACATTAATTCTGTGTTTGAACAAACCCATAACATATTCCAAGTAGTAGGGTCTTGTCCCGTATTACCTTGACCAACGGGTATACCTGTTCCTGGACTGTTAAGACGATTCATACGAGTCGTATTTTTTCTAAGAACATAGTCGCTGGTCGAATTCGTTTTATCTCCTGATTGCCACCTACCTTGTACACTTGCTGGTCCAATTACAGTTGCATAATTACTTGCTGTAGTTTTATCACTAGCGTGTTCAGGAAAATAATAATTTGGACTAGCACCATTTATAAAAGTCGGAGTTACACCAGATGTGTTAGGAAAATTAGCAGTTTGAAGATCAAGAATTACCCAGGTAAAACCATTTGACCAAAATTGATTGCTTGTGTTATATACAGCTCCATTATTAGTAACACCTGTTGCTAAATTTGATCCACTACTATTAGGTGTAGTGCATATATAAAACGGAATATCTACACTAGAATTTAAAGCAAAATATATTTTTCTAGTTCTTTTTGTTACGTACAGGATAGGAAAGTTTAGCATGCAATAATCAGATGAAGAATTGAACGCGTTTGTGACTTCCTCGCTATTACTATTATTAATAAGCGTGTAAGCTAAATTTCCACCTGTTGCTTGGTTTTGAACAGGATGAACAAAACGTTTTACATCTAAACCACGATAAGGTCCTTGACCATCTCTTTGTTCATTCATAAAGTCACCATCGTCAAGGGCAAATAAGGATCCCAGCCTTGTGTCTCCATTTCTTGTGAGAGCGTGGTTGGAATTATAAGCCGCTGGGGGATTAGTTCCTTCACCTAAAGAACTATTACCAAACGATGAAAAAATATGTCTACCATCAGGCGCATTATAAGTACCACTTGCATCAGAAATTGAGTCTCCCCAAGTTACGCCCATTTCAAGTTGTGTTGAATTAAATCTAAAATAAGTTCTAGTTACAGGAGGAGAAACTCCACTAGTTTTACTACCGGTTATTGCTTGGTACGGTCCAGCATCTGGCCAAGTTTCTTTTGTAACGGTTACATATAAATCAGCGTTTGTAGTTGTACGATCAGCGGTGTAGTCTCCAAGTTTTACATTAGTAGCTGGTTGACCCCACTCACTAGCTAACGAACTTAATGTTATGCCTGTACCTAAATTACCTATTGTCATGGTTCACCTTGGCGGACAGCTCATTAATTGCTTGCACAAGCAGTCCAATTAATTTTTCATACTTCACACCAAGTGTGCCATCTTCTCTCTCAGCAACAACTTCAGGACAAACTTTAGCAACGTCCTGAGCAACAATTCCTACATCGTGTTTTCTTACAAAATACCCATCTTCGCCACCACGTTTTTTAATATGGTCAGCTTTCCAATCAAACTCAACACCACGAATAGCATTAACTTTTTCTAGTGCATCTGTTATTGTAGTTATGTTTTCTTTTAATCTTTCATCAGATGTATAATAAGCAGTGACTTCAGAACTAAACCTACCTTCTCCTCCATTTGTTAAAAAAACTGTATTAGAATTAGCTGTAGAGTTAGTAAAAAGTTTCAAACCTACATCACCGATTAAAGCAACCTGATGATTAGCAGCTGAATTGCTTTTAATTTCACCACTAGCACCATTTAAAGAAACATAAGAATTGGAACCACTTTCAAATTTCCAAGGAACCGTACCTCCGTCTCTAAATTTTCCATCGTAGATATAGTTATTGTTTCCATTAGTGCCAAAATTTAATTGTACTCCATTAGCTAATGTAGCATTAGCAGCCATTGTGCCACCAGATCCTTTAGAAAGTTTATCTGCTAGCCCTGTTGTAACATCCTGAGCTAATCCATTTAAATGACCAAGTTCTGTGCTATCAATAGTACCAGGTTTTACTGATGTAGTTTCAATCGAGTTAGCAACTATAGCACTACCGTCAATTGCATATTTTTTTGATTCGTAAGTAGCCATAAATTATTCTCCCGTGCTTTTTGGTCTTCCTAGGGCCTCGTTAGTGTTTATACCATCTGGGTCTGCTAGTATATCAATTCTTACAACTATTGTAACCGCTAAATTCTTGGACATAAACTCCTCGACCACGTTATCAATGTTTTTCTCAGAAACGTATTCCTTATTATGGATAACCCCATCCCCATTATCATAGTACATTTTATATGTTGCCATTATACAATCCTCACAAATTTAAACGAAGCACGGCCATTTCCTCCTGGTCCTCCGGGGGTACTACCACCACCTAAAGAAGGGTTGTAACTAATTTGACCTGCGCCTCCTCCCCCTCCGGCACCCAAACCACCAGGTTGACCTATTGAACTATTCGTTCCTCCAGCTCCACCTGAACCACCACCAGGTGATGATTGAGGAGCTCCAGCTGAACCATTAATTAAACAGTTATCACCACCACAGTTTCCTCCAGCTCCACCTGCGGCTCCATTATTATGTGACCCAGAACCTATAACTGTACCAGCGTTAGTAGTGCCTGTTACGCCTCCGGCTACATTAGTTGCAGCACCTCCGCCACCTGCACTGTTACTACGAAGAGGTCCTTGAACTCCACCACCAGAACACGAAGCACCTCCGCCTCCTGAAAATACACCTAATAAACCTGTAGAAGTACCTGTAATAGTTGTGTTACCGCCTGTTCCAGAAGAGCCACTATATACACCTGTTCCTGCAGCTCCACCTCCTCCGATTGCGATAGTTATTGTTTCACCTTCTGTAACTGACCAAGCTTTATTAGTCACTCTAGCACCTGATCCTCCACCACCTCCAGCAGATTCTCCTCCAGCTTTATCATAATCAGCACCACGTTGACCACCGCCTCCTCCACCAAAAGCATATTCAAAATAGATAGCGTTAGCACCTTGTGGTACAACATATGCGTTGTTGCCCACACTGGACACGGTTGTAAAACTAGCTGGTTCTTGATACGCTACAAAAACTTGTCTCCAAGTTCCATTATCATTTACGTAAGCTTCTTGTACAGCTCTCCAAGTAGAGCTGTCTTTAACATGTATTTCTTGTATTTCTCTCCAAGCAAGAGTAGCGTCTTTAACAAATGTTTTTGCAGCCATTAATATTTATACCAAACATCACCATTAACGCCTCCGCTAGGGTCAGACGTACTCAAAGTGTAGTTATGGCCTCCTCTCGCGTTTGCTAAAGTTCCGCTAGATATATTACTTGCATTTAAACTTGTAAGTGCTGAACCATCCCCTGATACAGAAGTCGCAGTTACTGAACCATTAACATCGATACCGCCAGAAGTAGTATCTAGTTTTTTAGCATTACTATAATAAAGTCCAATACCAGCATTTTCTATACATGTAATAAAGTCATCATTATCAGTTTGAGATTTTAAAACGATATTATTACCTCTAATATGTAAAGGTCCTGATCCACTTTCAGTTATAAAACTAGTGTCATTACTATCATCGTGATGAATAGTTAAATCATTTCCTGCACCAAATTTAGCTTTTATGTCGTCAGCAAAAGAGATTCCATTACTGGTGATAGTACCCCCAGCCGCACTTAATTTTGTTCCTAGTTGTGTATTGATAGAGGTATCTGTATCTACTGTTTGAAACTCAGCATTAGTAACACTTCCATCTGCTATGTTTGCAGCATTAATACCGGTTACGTTTGCACCTGAAATTGCATATCGTTTAGATTCATATGTTGCCACATTATTTCTCCGTTAATTTCCAACCGTAAGAACTTCCGCAAAAAACAAGTTTAAAAGCAGCATCATTTGTATTAACAGTTCCAGTTGTACCTGCAGTACCCCCAAAAACAATACCGCCAGCTTGTGGGTCAATTGTTAAAGCATTACTTGCAAATGTTCCTCGTAAATCTAAAAAACCTATTGTGTCACCAACAGCAGAAGATCCGTGAGTTGGTAAAGTTAAAGTAACAGGGTTAGTGTTAGTGTCTACAAGTATGTTTTGGTTTTTATAAACATTGTCCGTAGCAGTAGATACTGTTCTCCAGTTAGCACTAGCTCCAGCTTCTAATGGATACCAATCTGTTCCATTTGTTGCTACAAATTTAGTATTACCAGGAGCAATAGTAATTGTATTACCAGAACTTCCACCAGTTCCATCTCCTGATCTTAATGTAAGTACACCATCAGAGTCTGCTGCTGCACCATTAACAACATAAGCAATTCTTTCTTTTCCTGTTACAAACTGTACTGTGTGTGCTGTTGTGTGACCATAAAACCTAAAAGCAGCATTACGGAACTGATTACCACCTGAGATTGTTCCTGTACCTGTTCTTGCAACAGGACCATCGTCGTTAGATAATATATAAGGGTTAGGTGCTGGTGATGCTAAATTAATTTCTAAAACACCTGAAATCGCTTCATCAATTGTTGTATCGAAAGTATTATTGGTTGTGTTACCCCAGGAGTTAGCTTGTTCTCCAATTCCTATTTTTTCTATTTTTAATCTACTTGTATAACTCGACGCCATATTGCCTCCTAATTAGTACTGCTATCTACAGGTGTCCATGTATTACCACCTGTAGTTGTGGAATCTACTGGAGTCCAAGTTGAACTATCAGATGGTGTTATTGGAGTCCAAGTTGAGCTGTTGGAATCATTCACATCTGTCCACGTGCTTCCTCCTGTAGTTGTATCATCTACGTCGGTCCATGTAAAGATAAACGATTGTCCTGCTTCAGCTGTTATAGACACACCTGTTAAGATAGTACTTAGAGCACCACCCACTTGCCCAATATTACCTGTAATCGGTAAACCTGCAGGTACTGCAGATAGATTTATGGTAACAGAGTCATTAGCAGCTGTTATTTCTACGCCTGTAGTTGGAGCAGTTTGATCAGCGCTTATACCAACACTACCTACATTTCCTGTCATTTCTACACCTGTTGGGTAAACAATAAAGAATACTTCAGCTACAACTGCTCCTAAATGACCAGTAATCTCATTACCTGTTGCATCTATGATGTTATTTGTTTCCAAAGCAATAGTGCCAACATTGCTAGTTATAGGTAAACCTGTAGTTACAAGTGAAAGAGAATATGTTGCTGATGGAGCAGGGGATGTAATTTCTAGTCCTGTTGGACTAACGGTTGCTCCGGCACTAATTGTTACAGTGCCTACATTACCTGTCATTGTACTTTGACTTGCAACGTGAGTTAAAACAATTGGTAACTGTGATGGCTCTGCCATAACCAATTGTTCTTGCATGTCGACATGGTGAATGTGTTGTAGAACAGCATCACCTAAATGCCCTTGTATCTCTAATCCTGTTGCATAAATAATTGGACTAACGGGTATGTTTCCTACACCACCGAAAGAAGAATTAACACCAGCAAAGGCATGACCTCCAAACATTAAGACTCCTTACATTTACAATCACACTTGCTTCTGTCTACGTATTCTTTCAATTCTTTTACCGCCTGAATTAATAAACCAACTGTGTTTCCATATTTCATTGTACGTATGTCATCCAAATGTTCAAAAGGCTTTTCTGATGTTTTTGCTATTGAAACTAATTCAGGTACAACTTTTTCTACCTCTTGTGCAATAACACCTATGTTCTCTTCATCATCTTGTTTATGTGTGTAATACACTCCCCTAAGCTTACAAACTTTATCTAATGCATTGTCAATTGTACTAATATTATATTTTATTCTCTCATCACTATAAGCTGTGACGTTGCCCGTCGCCGTAAAAGAGCCCGAGTATGTACCAGACATTGTTATAGTGCCATTACCCGTATTTAAACCAATACCATTTCCCGCCGATACAGTTGTTGCTCCGCCACTTGTAACTTGAGTAAGTGTTCCTGTGTTTGTTGTATACCCCGCTCCATTAGTTAATTGGTTGTTGTTTGTTGGAACAGTTGGTGTGCCAGATAAATCTGAATAAGCACCACTTGTAGCTACAGTTGCAAGACTAGGAGTTCCTGAAACGTTTGCGTATGCAACCTGTGCGAAAGCTCCGTTATGAGCGAGGAAGTGACCAGAAGTTCCTGCAGCAGGAACAAGACCTGAGTTACCTTTTGGTTGTCCTGCGTCGAATACAATATCACCTGTCATTGTACCACCAGCTTTAGGTAAGGCAGCGTTAGCCGTTGTGTTTGCGTTTGTTGCAGTCGTAGTTGTAGAAGTTAAGACAGCATCTCTTGCTGCAATATCAACTCCGTCAACCGTACCACCAACCGTTATATTATTACCAACATCTACATTATTACTTACATCTTCAAAAACAGCTTTTGATGCAGGTTGTGTACAAAATATGTATTTCGTACCTGATGTAAAATTAACGTGGTTGTCTGAATTAGAACTAGTAAGAACATTGGTTCTGGTTATGTTAGCCGCTGTTGCGTCTAAAGTTCCATGACCTACTTCCCATTCGTTTGCTGCTAAATGATAGATTGCGTAATACGTTTCATTATTACCGCCTATGCCTTGTGCAAAAGTTTCAAAACCATCAATAGCACTACCAAGAGATAAGTTACCTGTGCCTGTGTCTGAGCTAGATACTTTAACTCTATCATTAAGAACGAAAGCCATAAGACCCCCTATGAACTAGTTAATCGTATAATCTCTGATCCGCCACCTGCTGTTGGAAACTGAACTGTAAATGTTCCGTTTGCAGATGTAAATGTACCACCAAAACTTAAAGTACAAACAGCGTTGTTAGTTAAAGTTCCCAAAGTATTATAGATTAATGCTCCTGCTGCTGAAAAACTAGAGTTGGTCCACTCTGCATTATTAAAATCCACATAAGCTGTTGCACTAGTAGCACCACCATTTACAGCATTTCCAGTAAGTGTGTTTCCTCCAGTTGTATATCCACTGCCGTTTGCTACTTGGTTTGTTGTAGCCGCGTAGTTTGCAGTAGTTGCATTTAAAGTAGCTGTAGCTGTGTATAATGCAATTTTATACGTGCCTGTTGCAAAATTGTGTGACCCCTTAAACAGTTCCTCTTTAAAAACATTTGCTATTTTATTTTGAATCGTCATTTATTTTCTCCTTAAGGATTATTAGATGGTAGAGCAACACGCAAACCACCATCCCTATATTCGTCTCTTTTTCTTTTGCCAAGTTGTTCTTGGGCAAGTGATTGGAGAGCTTCTTGAAAAGATTGCTCATACACTTGTAATTGTTCAGGAGACTTTAAAAATTTATAAGCCTCACATAAGCACGCGTATAGAAGCACACGTGGAGCATTTAAGCTTACCCAGTTACCTGCTCCTGCTGAATTGCTAGGGTTGTCTGTACTGGTTTTTACACCAGTCGGTAACTTAGTAATAGCTAACTCTACTTTATAAGCCGTATTAGGGGTTGGAGCAATGATTATTTTGTTTGGCTCCCAATATCCATAATACTTAGGCATTATACTAGACCCTGTAGTTCTAGTAGGATAATACTCGGCTATAAAGCTTAAATCTTTTCTTTCCAAATTATATCTAGTTCTGTCTCCAGAATCTACATAGATGGTAGCCCACCTAATAGTAGCTGTAGTCCCGATCCCCGATCCAGGAAGCGAAACAAATGGATTACCTGCTTGAGTGTTATTTGATAGCTCGTATCCTTTATAAGCATCTAATTCTATGCTTCTAAATATTCTGTCTTCAGAATGTTCTATTATGTCATCTATAATAGTAGTCGTTAAAACATTGCTATCTGTTTCTGTGTAGTCTCTAATCTGTGTTACTAATTCTGCGTATGTTGTCATGCTACTAATGATACAGGACCCGCTGATACAAGTCCACCTCCAGTTTTCTTAGAACCAGGACTTTGCCAGTACTTATATCCAGCTCCTCCTGCTCCGGTAAATTGATTAATATATCTCGAGCTATCATCCACTAATACAGATAAAGCATTACCATAAGAGCTTTTATCTCCAGGAGCGAAAAGAATTTGAGTTGGTTGTGGTGAAACATTAGCAGCTATCCAAGCAGATTTTTGGTTGTTTAATGACACATTACCTGTGTCTGTAGTTAAAATTTTATAAGATCCATTGGCAGCTACACCGGCTGCAATAATTGCATCTGCTCCAGGTAGCTTTGTTAAGTTTTGAAAGAAATTTGCATTAGCAGCAATAGTGGCTGATTGTACAGCAGATGTAAGACCAAACCAATCTGTCATGTTGTTAAGAGAAGCTAGAGTTTGATAATAGCTTGTAAGAACTCCATCCATATCTATATATAAAGTTGTAGCACCTGACTCACAGTTTGCATTTAAGAAAGTTGTTAAATCATCGTTTGCTTCATAAGTATAGTTATCATCATCTACTTTTGTAATTGCATGTCCTGTATTTAAATTAAATCTACTTATAGGTATTTGTCCGATAGTAGGATAACAACTAAAACTTTCATTTACACCTCTAAAACGAACTACATCACTAGTAGCTCTGTTATGACTTGGCTCAAATACACTGATAGTTGTTGTTCCTGCAGTACCAGAATCAAAAGGATTTATATTTAATAAATTAGCTGTTGCTGGTTCTGCTCTAGCAGGTCTTGCATGTTGTAATCCTTGTGCATCTCCTTTTTGAATTTTAGGTTCTAACTGTGGGTGTTTTTGTTCAAACTCAGACTCATGAACTAATGATCCATTCCATTCTCTACGCATTTCTGTGTAAGGAAAAGCTAAACCACTTCTATCTGATATTGCTTTTGCATATTTACCTGAAGCGAAATTAGACATTTGGATAATACGCCTGTGGAGTTATGTAAGTGCTAGAAGAAGAACCGTCTTCTGTTAATGCTCTGTTAAACTCATCTTCGTAGAGCAGTTTTAAGTTCTGTACAAGTTCTGGTGAATTTTTTTGTGCTAAATAAAAAGCAAGACCACTAACCATACAAGGAACAAACCTGTAAGGCACGTCAGCATTATTACTGTATGCGCCAGCATCCTGTATCCTTTTAACATAGTATAAAGCCACAAAGTTGGATGCAGCTGAGGAGTCTGGAGTTGGGTAGAGCGTAACGACTGTTTTTTCTGGAAATCTTTGAACATAATATTGTGTCGGTGTTGATTTAGTTAATTTATTAGACAAACCAGAATATGTGGATCTATTTATTTTAGTAAGAGCCGAATCATTCTGAGTTGTCGTTCCCCTGTTAGTTCTATAAGTAGCTTCTAAAACGTCGTCAACGCCATTTATGCCATTGACAGGAGCTGTAGTTGCACTTGTTCCATCAGTAGCTGATCTATAGAAAATATACTCTGCTTGGCCTTCTACTAAATCTAAATTAGTAGTGCCTATTTCCCAATAGTGTAGACCTCTATTGGCCCATTCTTGAAACATAATGTCTAAAGAACGACGAGCAGATTTCATCTGATATCCGCCTACGACATCTAAACCGATTCTTTCGTAAGCTTCTTGAATAATCTCGTCGATAAAGAACGTACTCTCAAAAGTAGTTGTTCCTGATGTTGCCATCTAACCTCCTAGTTGAATGTTACTGTAACGCCACTAGTAGTTGTTAAATCTAAATAGACACCAGTTTTAAATCTTATTCCACTTCCAGGTATATAGACTTGTAGTCCTTCGTCATCAAATTTAAACTCATGAACTGTACCTGCTGCGGAAGTATTGTCATAAAGTTTAACAACACAGTTTGTACCGCCCTGTGCTTGAATAGATGTAACTCTACAAGGGCCTGTCACTAATTGTCCGTCAGCTGCTAGATGAGCTGTTCTCTGGTCAGATGTAAATGATCCACCGCCCATAATATATTCCTCCTAAATTTGTGGGGCCGAAGCCCCACATTAATTAATTACGCTGCGTCGTTAGCTTGAATGTATTCAATTACAATCTTGCCTGAGCCAGCAGTTGCGTTTCCAGTCGTAGCTTTTGCGAAAATAGAAATATCAGCATCTCCAATGTCGTCCCAAGTTCCTAGTACTGGTGCAAATACTTTGGCTGTATCAGCTGCTGCTACTGTTGTTGAAGCAGACAATTGGTTCGCCGTAGCGTCTGTTCCTATGCTGACTGCACCCGTTGTTGAGTTAGCCCATAAAGCATCAACAAAATATTGAATACCAATGATTGTGCTTTTTGCTGGAATTTTAATTCCAGTGTCTACACCACCAGTTGAGTTGTATGCAACAGCTGTTGAGCCTACTTGTGCCATAGTAACGAAACCAACGTTATCGCCGGAACCGGCTTTAATTGGTCCTGAAAAAGTAGTTGTACCCATTTGTTTTCCTCCTAGTTTAAAATAGCGTAGTCTCTAGGCCGTCTGGTCATGTCTACGCTTATTTCGAATATACGCTTTTAATGTAGTGATTGCAAATAAAAAGGGGCGCCGAAGCGCCCCTTAATAAGTTGTTTGATCTTAACGATTAAACACCTGGTGATCCGAAGATACCTCTAGGGTCAGACCAACCGAAGCTGTATCTTTCTCTAGCTTTGTATCTCATGTTGCCAGTTTCAAAATCGCCTTCCATGGCAGTTTTGATTGGAACACGAACCATGTGTTTCATACCATTAGGAACATCAGTCTTGATAAAGAATGCATCTGTATCAGTTAGGAAGTTGTTTACCACGTATCCTTGTGGAATCATTCCTTTTGATTTTAGAGCATTGATATCGTTGTCTGCAGTGCCAACTCTGTTTGCTGATTTCATAATTCTTTCAGCAGTGAATTGTAGAGCTGAAGGGATGATAAGTTTCATTCCGTTAGCAGCGATTTTTAAACCGCGCTCATCAGTCATTGCACCAATATCAATTAAGCATTGCTCAAGTGATGTTTCACTAAGATCAGCTGATACTAGTAGCTCGTTAACGAACTTACCTGCGATAGTCGGGTGACCACCAGATCTGCCAGCAGTTTGTCCAGAACATAAAGTTGCTCCGTCGCCACCAGTGTAAGTGCCGTTAAACGCTCTGTCTAATACTAGAGCTGCTTTGGTTTGCTTAGTTTGAGCCATAGATCTTGCTAGTGCCTTAGTATAACGAGTAGAAATCTTGTCATACAAGTTATCTTCAACATTCTCTTCAGTTAGAGAGAATGCGAGAGCAATTGTCTCGTGTTGATATCTTGCTGTGAAAGTTTCTTGCGCGTTATCATAAGATACTGCAGCACCTTCTGACTTCACACCAGCTTTGTCAAAGCCAGATAACATTACTTCTTCTTCAAAAGCTCTGTCACTGTTCTCTGTGTCAAAGATCTCAGCGTGTTGGTTTTCGTAGTTTTTGTACTCTAGTCCAAATAATGCATTTAGACCAGGCTCAAGCTCTTTAGCGAGCTGTTGTCTTGATATAGCCATATTATTGTCCTCCTGCTATTATTTGTACTTGTGTTCATTGATCAGAACTTCATAAACTAAGTTAGCTGAGCCTACATCGTTACGACCTTCTTTTTTAGAAAGGCCTACAACTTTACAGTTGAACTTGTTTGCTCCGCCAAAGTTAGCTGAATCAATTTCTGTCTTTGAAACACCAGTTGTTGTTGAACCGGCAGTATGCGCGATATCGCCTAGCTTACTTATATCCGTTGCTGCAGAAGCTGCATCACCTTGTATCTCAAATACTTGGTAAGGATCATCGTAAACAAAACAAGTCGTCGCTAAACTAGCGGCTTTTTGGTTACTAAATGTTGGTTTCCCGTTTGAATCGTCATAAGAAACACCCCAGAATACACCAATAGCGTTAGTTGCTGCTGTACCACCGTCGCCTGCTGCGAACAGTTGTACATCGCCTTCTGCTTCGTCGATCTTTACGATATCGCCTTGAAACAGGGCTGTAGCATAGTTAGCTAACGTGCTATAGCTATTCATTGCGGATGATGTTCCTCCGCCGATTTTTCCAACCGGACTGAAACCAAATGGGGCATCTAAATTTGCCATATTGTTTTTTCCTCCTTAAAGGTTTGTTGGTTAAATCGATGGTTAAATAAAGACTAGTCTTTACCTGAGCCACCAAAAGTTACACGGGTCTGACGCTCTTGATTGATCGCCACACCTGCTTGCTGTTCCTTCAAGACATCGTTTTCGAGTGCCTCGTTTTTACCTTCAGACATTGTCCTAAAGTAATCTTCACGAGACTTTGCGAGCTCTTCGGTTATCCTTGCCAGCACAAGGCCACCAACTCCAATCACTCCTGCGTATTTACCGTCATTAATGGTTGGAAAATCAAAATCAGGATATTCATCTGCTCTTACGAGCTCCCATCCTGATCTAATTTTGCCAGATATGTTCTTTGTATCATCAAAGCCCATACTCTCGACGCGCAACCATCTATGTCTATAACCGTCTGGCGCAGGCGGTGCATCTAATGCTGATGGGGGAGTCCAAACTTTAGGTTTCTCTTCTTTAACTCTAGTCTGACTCGCGCGAGAGGTTTTTTCTACTTTATTTGTCATGCTATGTCCTCCTTCGCGGCTAATTGTTTTGCATACTCTTCAAGTGGCACACCTAGTCTTTTCGAAATTGCTACCTGTGAGGGTGTGAGCTTCACAGTTCTTCGGCGTCCTTTTCCGGCCGGACGATTGGCACTTGCTACATTTTGAACAGGTTGTTCTTTAGTAGATTCCTTATTTGTATCAAATTTGTGTGGGAATTCAAGTCTAATTCGCTTGTCCACCTCAGAATAATACTCATCGGAATTTCCATCAAAACCTTCTTCTTCAACCAGCTTCTTATGTATATCAAATGCAGTGTAAGTCATTGCATTATCAGTACCAAACCAAGGATTTTTCTTAGCCCAAGCGTCTGCTTTAGGATCAGGTTGTCTCTGTGGTTGACGAGGCATAGGTTGTGTTGGCTCTGCCTTTTGATGTTCAGGAATTGGATTTTCGTCCACTTCCTTCATTCTAGCAAGTCTTGTAGCATCCATTGTCAGTTGTGCAAGTTCTGTTTGAGCAGCAACTTGACCTTCAATGTCATTTGCATTTATAGCTTGTGCTAGTTTAGATTTAGCAGCATCTAAATTAGTCGTAACTCTTTTTTCAAACTCTTTACTGTAGTCTGCATCCAAAGAGCTGTAACGCTTTCGCATTTTTTCAGCTGCATCTTTTTGTGTTTTTGCAAAAGTAATAGCTTCTTCTTTTTGCCTTTCAGCCTCACGCATTTTACGCGTAAGTTTAGCTATTCTTTTTTGAACACCTTCTGAGTATTCTGTTAACTCTTCTTTGTGTTCTGCTTGTTCAGTTTGTTCTACTGCTTCTTCAGCAGTAGTTTCTACTGCTTCTATCTTCTCTTCTTCTTGTGGTTCTGGCGCAGCATCAAGATCTATTTCAGTTTCTTGTTCGGCACCATCACCGACGTCGACTTTAGTTTCATCGAGCATAGTGTAGTCCTCCTATGATTACATTGCGTGAATCAAATCTTTAGGATCTTCTATCGTACCTAAGATTTCATCATCGTTTAACATTCGTATTTCCCCACCTTCAATCTCCATGCGTGATCCTGCATATCTTGCAAAGATCACCCAATCTTTTTCTTTGCACCATGGACCTGTAGGATATTTATCTTCGCCTCTATAACAAAGAGGTCCCATTTTTAAAACATAACCAACTTGTACAGCTGCTCGTGCTCGATCCAATGTTTCTTGTGCAATAATAATTCCGCCTTCACTTTTTTCTTTAACTCTAAAAGGCATGACTAAAATACGCCAACCCGTTGGGTCAGGTAATTTTTCTAAATTAGTTTTTTCTGGTGCTTCTGTAGCTGCTTTATCTTCAGCTTTATATTTATCTTCTAATGCGTGTGACGTTGTTTGGGTCATTCGGTTCTGGCTCCTTTGGTTCTAGCAGGTTAGAGAGTTCCTGATTTATTATATCGATACCGTGTATCTTACCTATTATATATTTGTATTCTTCCATAGTGTCAATCCCTCCGTTTACGAGAGTTTGGGCGAGGACTTCCATCTGGTCTTGCATCAGCCTTCTCATTTTGTATATAGCGTTTATCGGGTCTGTAGCTTCTGACATTTAGTTTCTCCTTATGTCCTAATTGTGCCCAGAACTCATCAAGTGGGTTCTTGGGCTTATCTTCCCCCATTTTTCCCCCTAATGTAAAATTAAGTCAATCCTACTTTTTCTTGAAAATATCTACGCCCTTGAGTCCGTATATGCTAGCGACCACGCCGACAAACAGCGTCTGGTACCAGAAAGGCAGATTGTTAAACTGCTCAAAGAACATATGCAGTTTTTGTTGTATCTCTGGATCATCACTAAATACACTCCATATCAATAAAATCACGGGTGCGCTCACGAGAATAAGAACGAATTCGTCCTTCCATCCTTTGTCGTTTGACTGTCTTACAGCTGCTTGATACTCGACTTCGCCGTTTGCCATTTTTTGTGCATGCAACATTGCAGCATCTGACTCGAGCATTTTGCGCTTCTGTCTGTTACTCATTATATGTGTGCCAGCGCCGACTGCTAATTTGACAATGTCAAGTATCATATGATTATGTGATTATTCCTATTAGAATTATGACGATGATAGCGGCACCGATGACTTTGGTTTTCCAACCCATCTCAGTCCACTTGTCTATAATTTTATCTTTTAAGTTTTGGATCATGTTGTCCTCCTCTTCTTATTTACACCTGCTTCGCTAAGCGCGATAGCTATGGCTTGCTTCTTATTCTTAACCTTTTTCTTAGATTTGCCAATATTTAATTTTTTATTTTTAAACTCACGCATAACCTTACTGATTTTCTTTTCTTTTTTCATTATACAATCATGTTTGCGTATTGATATGCGTATTCATCACTATAACCATAACTCTTCATTTGATTAAAAACTTGCATCTGTATAGCATCAAAATTAGATGTATCTACCGGAACTTCAGTTCCTTGTAACCAAGAAGCTCCTGTTCCTTCGTCTCCTGATGAACCTTGTTGTGTATTTTGTGTATCATTTAAATACGCCATGGTTTCTGCATCATTTGTGTTATCTCCTCGGTTTGCCGCGGTGTCTGCTACATTTTGCATTAGGCCCACACCATATTCTCCGTATTGTCCATAAGGGTTTGACAACATTCCTGACACTTGACCAAACTGATCCGGGTTCATTCCTTGTGTAGGACCTGCATATGAAAAGCCCAATGATTGTGCTTTTTGTGGATCAACATACGCTCCTTTGTAACTTTGATTAACACCTAAAGCTTGAGCAAGTCCACTGTTTGTAATTCCAAAACCCACAGATCCTTGTATGGTTCCTTCGTCATCTGTTTTCATAACGTCTTTAGCATCAATTAAACCTTCTGCTATAGCTTCTGTTACAGTCATTCCAAGTTCATTACTGTAGTTTGCAGAATCCATACCATAAGCCGGTTGTCCCATAAAAGCTCGTGCTAATTGATAACCTATTGTTCCTTGTGTTCCTACTGCACCTAAAGCTTTAGCAACTGGTTCAACTCCATATTGTTGAGTTAACCCATAAAGATCAGAAGCTGTAAGACCAGCCATAGCTGTTTTCCCGATAGCATATCCATAATCTTCTGCTGTAGCATCGTCAGGAACACCATACATTGCTTGACCAAGGTTTGCAAAACCGTCCATTACAGATTTCGCTTGGGCTGCAACGGATTGTTGGTTTAGTCCATATGCCATCATGCCTTTTAAAGAAGTTTCATTAAATGCCTGTTGTAGATCTCCTAGTGGTACACCAATAGATTTTGCATATTGAGACATTTGTGCGTGTGTAATACTTTCAGGATTAACCATTGATAACTTGGTTTTCATCGCGTCATACAATTGTTTTTGTACAGGTTTTGTTAGGTCGTATGTTGTTGCCAACACATTATCAGCATAATCTTGTGACATTTGCATGTAGTCTATTGTGTGTGGACCACGATAACCTTGTTCGTTCTCTTCTCTTCCTGATACAGGACCAATTCCACTATGAACTGCCATTCCATACTGATCAGTTACTACTCCACCACTATGGTTGACATACCCACCATATTGGTCTTGTTGCATGTCCATAAAAGATTGAGTAACGTTTCCGTAGGTTGGTGTAGTTTGTATTCCAAGTGAAGGTGTTGAATGAGCAACTTGTGTAGCACCGAAAGCGTGTTGGTTGTTTGCTCCAAAAGCATCTCTGTCACCTCGAGTACCTCCTGGGTTACCACCAGCTTCAGCGTCTCCTTGACCAGGACCACCTCCCCAACCATCATTATAGTTAGGAATGCCTTTTGGCCCGTCGTGTGGAGGATTACTGTCGTATAAATCTAATTTTTCAAGTAGCTTTGCTTCTTCTGGAGTGATGTATGCTAATTCAACTCTATGTTCACCTAGTCCATATGCTCTAGGAATACCTGACACTAAATTGTCACGCATCCCGTAAGTTTGCTTATCTCGTTTTGTTAAATGGGCTAAACTCACTTTTTCTCCTTAGATACGACTTGCATTTGTTTTATTCCGTCTTTTGCAAGAGTAACAGCCGCTCTAAGTTTTTGGTGCTCATCATCTTGCTGTAATTTTTCGTCAAACTGACTTTTACCTGTAACAAGCTTCAACATTTCCATATTTGCTTTTTCTTCGCCTTCATCTTGTTTTCTTTGTTGTTCTTGAGCTTTAATTTGGACTTCATCTGACTTCAGACGCAATAATGGGTCGTTATCAAGCTGGTTTAGCACTTTTTTCTCTTCTTCAACGTACTCATTAAGGTGTGAAGCGATCAATTGTGCTTTTCTGGACTCAATTTTACCTGTTTGTTGCTGAATTTGCTGATTCATTTGCAAAATTTGCGGATTTTGAGCCCCTTGAGGCCCTGCTTGTTGTACAATTTGTTGCATTTGCTGTAATTGAGCCATTTCTTCCTCAAATTCCATTGCAATTTGCTCTTGAGCCATCAAAGTTATGTGTTCCATGCAGTTTTTTTGCAATAATGCAAGTGCATTTGGGTTATTTCGAGCCATAAAGGTGCCCATAAACGTCAAATGTGCATCCATGTGAGCTTGATGGTCTTGCCCTGGGAATGCTTGAAATGGTTTTCCGGCCATTGCTTGCATGTTTTCCATAGCTGGATCCATTGGAGTTGGTTTTTTAGGTGGTGGAAGAACGGTGTTAACGTTTTTTACACCTAATGCTTCATACATGTTTCTATAAGCTTCATAAAGATTATGCATTTTTGGATTAGACATAGCTAGTTGTAACTCTGCTTGTGCAATACTAATTCTTTGTGTTTGAGAGAAAATGTTTGGATCAGCAACAGGAATAATATCTATTCTATCGTCAAAGTCTCTTGCAAAAATTTGATTCTGACCACCAATAACGTCATACGGATATTGTGGAGGTAAATAAGTTGCAAAGCATTTTGACAATAACATAAACTCACATTTCATTGCCGCATATAATCTTTTGTGAATAGCAGACATAACCCGCGATCCACGCTCCAATAATGAGACGGTCGTTCCAACCGCTGCACTTTGATTACCATCACCAACTTGTAAATCAGCAATAGACGCGAAACGTTGACCAGCGCCTACGACAAAATCTAATAGTTGTAACAATGTAGGATTGGGACCTTTAAATGGTAACGGCATAAACGCGTCACTTAAATTTCCACCAGGTGCATCTACATCACGAAACTCGCCCGGCTGCAACGGTTGAGCTTCGTCTCTGACGCGGATGCCTCTTTGTTTAAATCCGGCCGGGAGATTAGCCAAGGTGCCGGCATCTAAGAGTTGTCTTAGTGCTGCGGTGGCAGTTCGTGATAAACCGCCTATCATGTGGATAAGGCCGAATCCATAAAACCCGAGTCCTGGTAAAAATTTAAAGTGAACAAAATAATCCTTTTTCTTTTTCAAAGGATCTTGTGCGTCGTAGTTTCTACGAATAGATAAAACTCTACCTGAGCCTTCATCAATAGAAACTAAATAAGGAACTTTTAATCCTGAAGGTTCTCCTTCTGGACCAACTTCCTCAAAACCTGGTAAATCTAAATTAGTGTGAAATTCTAAAACAGAATAAATTTCATCTTCGATAGGATCAACTCCACTAAGTTGATCTTTCTTATCTGTAACTTCATCTGCATTATGATTTTCTTCAACCTCTATGTCAGAATAAAAACCTGACAATTGTTGTTTTAATAAATCATTACCTGACATTCTTATCTTGTGAATAATAACATCAGTGTCATCTAAACTTGTTGAAGTATACGGAACATACAAATCTTCTGCTGGTACAAACTTAGAAACACAACGACCTAGTAGTGAGTCGTAATAAACTTTTTTAAATGTAGAACCTGATAGTGGTAAGTTAAATAACATTTGGTCAAACTCTGGTTCGTACTCTTTCATGTTAACCATAACTTGATAGTTCATAAAATCTTTAACACGATCAGCTTGGTCTTCTTTTTCTGGTGTAACGACTCCAACAATCTGTGTTCTAACTGGACCATCAGCAGGAAGTAACTCTTTATAAGCTAAAGACTGAAACTGTGTGACTGCTTCTGCTAAAACTGGGTGGGTGGCACCGGACGCCCCTCTAAATGGTTCTGCTCTATCTTCGTACTTAAAACCAAGAAGGTCCATACCTTTTGTGTATGTGTTTTCCCAATCTTGTCGTGAAGATTTACAGTCGTCGTATATTTTTAAAAGATCATCACTAACTTTGTGCAAAGTATGTTCATCTATAATATCAGCAAGATTGCCGTCATGCATTTGTCCACCAGGTTGGTTTAAAGCAGATGGATCAAAATCTATTTCTGCTCCACCATCTTCTAGTTGTGTTATTTCTACTGGTTGTTGGTTTTGATGCTGTTGCATCATAGCCATTTGCGCTTCTGCTTGAGCAGCTTTGCCTGGCAATTGCATCTTTGTTCTAGGTCTTGCAAAGTTTGCTGGTTTGTCTATAGCCATGATTGTTTCTCCTTAAATTTTGTACCTAATCCAACCATACCACCTTTTGCAAATGTTCCTTCAGGGTCAAACGGTTCTGGTTTTCCTCTTTGGTTGGTTATAAAGTCTGCTACTCGTTCTTCTGTTTTTTGTGCACCTGTTTTAACAGCAGCTTCCCAATTTTCTACACCACCTTTTAATGAACCATAATCTTCAGCACCAGTTTCTATCCATCCTTGTTCTGGGTGTTTTGTCATTTCGTCAACAACAAACGTTCCTTCTTTTTGACCTGATAGCTGTCCAGTTCTTGCGTTTATCGCCGTTTCAGGAGCGTAATATGTCATAGTAACTAATTGTGATTCATTTCCTCTACCAGAAATTTCTATCATTCCTGTATCTACGTTTTCTTCTAAACGAATTGGTTCAATACTTATATCTGGATCCTTTAATTCATAAACTACGATATTTGGTTCACCGCCCTTTACTTCAGCATAAGTAGCAGGTCTAGCTGTTCCGTTAGTTCTAATTTTATCTACTAGTAATGGAAACCATGCTGGCATACCGCTTGCTGTCATAGCTGGAGCTGTTGCAGCTGCTGTTGTTGCAGATTTTGTAAACAATCCTTTTCCACCTGTAGCCAAAGCCGCGAGCCCCGATCCCATCAAACCTAAGAATCCTCTACGACCCATTTTCATTTTATCAAGTGGGTTACCACCACTATCTAAACCTACACGACCACCTTTTTCCATTTCAGGTTTACCTAGTATGTTGGCCATGTCCGTTGGAATATTATCTTCATACATTCCGTCTTCTAGTTTTTGACTCATGCGTCGAAGTTCATTAGCAATCACTTCTGCTTCTTCCATCCGTCCTTCAGCCACAGCTTTTTCCATTGCCATCTTTGCTTCAGCGATTTCCATGGATACAGCATCTCCTATTTTTGTGTCTCTTTCATATTTTGAAATCGTATCTTCTATAAACTTATCCGTCATGTAATCGTCTGTTTTTTGTGTATCAATCTCTTCCACTGCATCACTTAATATTTTGTTTCTTTCTGATTTCATTTTATTAATTTTTCCAAGATCCCCTGTTATATTATCTAAAGACTGATCTACGTTTTCAATTCCCTCACGTCTTTTAATCTCTTTATCAAGTAATGTTTCTTCAGGAGCTTTGTAAAGCTGAGGTTGTAAAACAGAGTCTATGTAAGAAATCGCTGCTTTTCTTTGTTCATCATTAAAGATTCCAAACTTGTCACCACTTGCAACAGCATCTCTAAACGGCCCAAGTAAAAACGGATTATCTTTGTGTTGTTCAACCATTTCTTTTAAACGGTTCATTGCAGCATCATTGTTCTGTACACCGATGTTCGTAACACCTCCACCGGTTGATGGCGGAGTGCTTTTTGGTCCAAGATATTTTGATGACGCACCATCTTCTTTTACATACAGCATTGGATGTTCTGGATGGTTTCTACCTTCCAATAACCAAACTAGTTCATCTTCAAACGTATCACTTTCTTTAAGTCCAAACCCCCCACCTGACAGTCCACCCTTTTTCTTAATTGCAACTGCAGCTTTAACTTCAGCTTCTCCAAATGTATTAATTAAATTATTTCTAAACATTTCATTTGGAATGTCTTGAACAAGATCAACATCAACACCACCGTATTGATTGAAGTCATAATCTTCATCCATTTGTTTTTGCATCGGTGATCGGGCTTCCCTTATGTCATCATAAATAATTCCAATCTCTTCTGTAAGTTCAGGTGTAAGGAAACCTTGTTTGTGTTGTGTTTCAAGAAGTGGATCTAAATCTCTTGCAATAACATCTAGGTTGTCGGTTTCTACAATTCGTTTTGGATCATCTGGTAAATAACCACTGTTAAAATATTCTGCTATTGCTTGTTTAAAATCTCTAATCTCAGAAGGATTTGATACGGACCGACCCGTACTCCTCATGTTTTTCAAAAATAGATTAAAGTATCTCATACTCATTAGTAATATGTCCTCTTACGTTCAGGAAGTTCCTCGTCCTCGTAATCTTCGGGGTGTTCAACGAAACCACCTTGTCTAAATCTCATTACTGCTTGAGTCATGCTGTCCACTAGGTCATCGTGTTCGCCTAATGGGAATGCAGCGCATTCCTCAATCATTTCATCAGCAAACTTGCGATCCGGATACCAAATCATACCTGACTCAAATAACGGAGCAACAGAGTTCACTCTAGTATGTTTATCATTTCCCTTGCTAGGTGTAAAGTTAATAACTGGTATACCCATCTTACGTAATTCATAGGTCAAAGGTAGTCCAGACGCTTTTGCTTCAATTATAACAGTTTCTGGCTTCCAGTAGTCAAACTGCTCTTTTGCTATTTTTCTAAGATCAGGGAACTCATATCTATCCTTAATTACATCAAGAAGAATAAGCGCAGGTCCGCTGTCCTCGTTTGGTTGAAACACGCCCCACGTAGATATGGCGCTGTAGTCGGCGGTTTCTTTCTTCATAAATGCAGTATCATAAGATTGTATTACATGTTGCAATGGTGGGAGTTTGTCCTTTGGCCATTTCTTCCACCACTCTCTTTTGATAATAGATCCTTCAGCTGCTGTCGGGTTTTGCTGGTACTGTGCATTCCATTTTAGTACACTCACGGATGCTTTCACCGCTTCTAATTCTTCTAGTTTCCAGTATCCTGGCCATACTGGTTTGCCTGATGGTAATATTGCGGGGAACTCGATCACTTCCCACTGGTCTGACTTTGGTTCTTTTTGTGCTTTCATTAGCTTACCTGTCAGGTCAGCAACTGACCATCGAGTCATCACAACAATTATCCTACCTCCTGGTTGCAAACGTTGTCTAGGACCTGATGTATACCATTCGTAAACCCTGTCGTACGAAGCGGGGTTCATGGCATCTTGTTCAGAATGTGGGTCGTCAATGATAAGTAGATCCGCACCACGACCAGTTATCGATCCACCAACACCGGCTGCATAGTATTCACCACCTTGTTCTGTTTCCCATTTACCTGCTGCTTGTGAGTCTTCTCGTAATCTTGTGTTAAATACTTTCTGATAATCTTCTTGGTCAATTAATGTTTTTGCTTTCCTACCAAAACGAACTGCAAGTTCTGCATTATTTGTTGCTTGGATAATTTTTAAATTAGGATTATTACCAATCATCCATGCAGGTAAAAAGTTTGATGCAAATTCTGATTTTGTATGTCTAGGTGCCATATTGATAATTAATCGCTTGAGCTCGCCGCTTGCAACGCGATTAAATTTTTCTGACATAATTTTATGATGTTCACCTTCAATAAATTCAGGCCACATATATTTTACAAAAGATAAAAAGTCATCTCTAACAGATTGGTCTTTTTTCTTTTGATCAAGCAGTAATGCTGCTTTTAAATATTCCTTTTTAGTATCTGCAGGTAATTGTTCTATCTGATCTGGAGTAAGCATTTGAAAAAAAATTTATTATAATTTTTGCACTTCCCTTTTTGAGTGAAAATGAATTTAGCACGTATCTATTTATGAAACAAGGCTATATATGGTAACTATTGGGACCCCTTTATACTAAATCTGGTGTACCCCCGCCCCTTAGATTTATATACCCCTGTTTCTTTAGGGACCCCTAAAGTGTTTGACATCTGGTCGCAAATAGGGTTAATATGTGGGAAATTAATAGAAAGGAAAATACAATGGGATTTATTATACCAGTTATACTTTTAAATATCTGTGGGATACTGATGGCAGTCGCAGGTCACGCCCTCTTCGGACTTGCATTGTGTGGTCTGTCATTCTTATACATTGCAAAACAATTCATTGATTAACACACGCCCTCTTCGGAGGGCAACCCCCCATCAGTTCAAGCTACAAGCTCCAAGCTCCAAGCAACAAGCGAGAAAGTAAATAAGGTTAGTCAGCTTGCGTGCTTATCCCTTAGACTAGTCCTAGCTATCTCTTATCTACTTTCTCTATCCACATATCTATGGAATATCGTTGTTGGGGGTTTTACAGATATGACTACCATACCCCCAACAATCCTAATTCACTAGAGAGAAGCCACTTGTACTTGCATTAACAACTACAAGTTCTGGCTCTTTATCGTCTAGCTTTATGTTATTCATAGCTTGTGAAAGTCTTGTCTTGGTCTGTTCACTTACTATGGATAATTCTCTACCAATGTCTGTGTTATCAAAGTTCACACA
>Ga0163180_10000132_pt1 | contig 39386 bp, 67 predicted proteins | sample AtlANTMetagenome_2_FD_109647 | JGI IMG/M metagenome (GOLD analysis project Ga0163180, IMG submission 109647) | Marine eukaryotic phytoplankton communities from the Atlantic Ocean - Atlantic ANT 4 Metagenome | ecosystem: Environmental > Aquatic > Marine > Oceanic | place: North Atlantic Ocean...
GCCTGCGTCCTGCATAAACTGCGTCAGCGGGTCTTTGTTATCGCCCCGTACAGTGCGGATATAATATTCGCTATGACGAGCATGAATGCCAGAGGCAGAATCAACAAGCTGTGAGACAGTACCCGAAGGCTTGACGCAAGTGATGGCCGCAGATGCAGCAACTCCAAGCTGCTGTGCAACCTCGTTGTTTGTCTGTACAGCAACGTCACGAAGCTTGTTAAGGGTTTTTGCAGATGGTTTACTAGTGATTTCATTGTCCATAATACCTGTCAGGCTTACACCCAACAGCCTTTCTTCTTCAGTGTTACGCCTCCACACAGGCCGCAGATACGGCATGTTGGTATACGTAGATTGAATTGTACCCAGGATTGTAGCAAGCTTTACCTTGCGTGTCAAGGTTTTTTCTGTGTCAGTAGGACGCACGACAACCTCTGTCAGGTTACAGAACTGATAAGGCCGCAGGATAATCTCACTGCATGGGTTTGTACCCCACTCCTTGCCAATCTCACGGCGACCATTGCGCTCAACGTGTTTGTCTGCTGCCTCACGGCTGAAGATGCCACGCTCACCAGACTTAGACTCAACCAGTGCTGTCCACTCACGCATGAATGTTTCCATGTCGGGCTTGTCGGTATAGGCAACAGAGTTGTTAGCCAACGCACGTTGACCCTCGTTCTCCCACCACTGACCAGACTTGGCGTGGCGCATACGGTCATCTGACAGGTTGGACAGGCTAATCATTGCACTTCGTCGAACACCGCCGACCACAACTACCTCACCAATCTTACACATGATGTCGTGACACTCAACACTGTTAAGCTTACGGCCTGCTGCGCCTTTGAATTTGGCTACAGTAAAGTTGAACAGGTCATTCAAGGGGTCTGGACCAGAGGCACGACCACCAAAAGTCTTGAGCCGTGCGCCAGCTGGACGAATCTTAGACAAGTCCCATGTCGGAATGTCTCCTGTGTACAGCAAAGAGATAAGCTTACGCAATCCTTTTGCCCAGCCCTCTTTGCTATCCTGCACCGCAATAATATCCTCACCGCTAGTCAGTTCTTCTGGAACTGTTGGCAGCTTCTGGATTGCTTGACGCTCAACAGAGAAGCCTACTCCTGTACCACACAGAAGGATAAACATAGCCTCGTCAAAGGCACGGGGGTGGTCAACGGGTAGGTAGCTGCAGTTGTAGACGCAAGTGTTGTCACGCTCTGCTGCAGGACCAGCTGTCATTAAGGCACGCATTGAAGGCATAACCTCTAGGCTAAGTATAGCTTCCTCAATCTCGTCTATTGTTTTGATGTCAATGTCCGAAGGACGTACAATATAGTCAATGAATCGACCTACTGTTTCAGGCCATGTCTCCCGTCTGCCTTCGTCTTCTAGCCAACGAGCATATCGTGAGGTGGCGATAAATGTTTGATAGTCTGTGGGTAGGTGATTAGTCATAGTCATATTGCTTGTCATCGGTGTGTAGCTCCTGTCCTGTTAATGCTTTCCAGCTGTGTTTAAAATCAAATCGTGCGCAGTTCTGGCTAATCATATCAGCAATTGCACGTGTCTCCTTCTGTGCCGTGTCGTGTAGCCGTTGATTGACCACACGAGAAAAGGCATACAAAGAACCAGACCAATACCATTCTGTGTACATATTCTGCGGCAACACCATACGTGCAAGCTCTGGTGCTACATCCTCTTTCAGCATGTTGTCGTATGTTTTCAATGCCTCTTGCATGAAGGGGCGTATGTCATACGGTATCTTCTTGTCTGCACTGCCCTGCTTTACATTGTCTGCACGCTTCCGCCACATCTTAGGTGTGTAGAATTTAGGTTCATAGTCCACATAGCGGCGGCTGACTTCATTCCAAGCCAGTCCCACTTGGTGTTTGACTAGCTGTCGTGCCACAAAGAGGGGTGCTTCAATACGAAACTGCAAGAAGCAATGTGAGAAGGGCGACCAGTGAGCGTGTTCAGCTAAGTAGCTGATAAGCTTTTGGTCTTTCTCTGAAAGGTCTAGGTGATTTCCCACCTTGACCCGCTCTGATTCCTTGTTAAAGGAAACACGGGCAGCGTTTACCACGGTGAGGTCGCTGCCCATAAAATCAATCAATGATACTTTCATTAGTCGAAGACTCCAATTATACTACAGTTGTTCATGGGAAGCAATAAGCCTGTCGAGATACCACTGACATTTTTTTAAGTCTTCCACAGGCTTGCCTTTGTATTGGTATCGCCATAGATATTTCATGCAGTTGCCCTTGAGGTAGCCACGATATTCTTCGGGTGACATGCTTGCCTCAATGGCTTGGATAGCCTCCACACCCTTGCGGTTGTAATGTGCTGGGCTGTTTACTGGGTCATCGCTTGGTGTCTGGGTGTATCCAAACTTAGTGTCCAAGGATTGCGTTAATTCGTTTTCTGACATATTCAATTTCTCCTGTATGCAACACCTTATAGGCGAAGTCTCTCATGTAGTTCGGGTCAACACCCGCATTGGTACAGACCTCTTCAAAGTCTGATGCGGTAGTTCCTATTGAGGCAAAGAACCATGCTGTCGCCCTGTCCCTTTCGATGCGTGCCTCCGAAGGCTCACCCTTATAGGGTTTCTTTGTCGCATCTAGCAACGCCTGAAGGAGGACACATAGAAACAGTGTCTGTTCAGGTGATGAAGAGTCTGGTCTAAACTCGTCCAGATGAATTGTTATTTTACTACTGGACATCTTATTTGTCAAGCCATTCTTTTGGAATGCCCTCGTTTAATTTACAGAACTGATAGCCGTACTTGGTACACCAGTCTGCATAGGTCATCTTGCCGCCCTTGTATAGCTTGCGATAGGGGTTGTCAAAGACAAAGCGAATATCAACATCGGGATACTGACTCTTAATGAACAGGTGTTTCTTCCTGTCCTCTGCCATGAAGCGCCCCTTGACTTCTAACACAACCCCATTGGGTAGGAAAAAGTCTGGTGTATACTTCTTATCCTCACGCCACTCATACGGTAACGTGTCACGCTCATACTCGAAAGCTATCTTTAGTTTGTGAAGCTGCTGCGCTGCCTCGTATTCTGAATTGGATTTGTATTCGTGATTATATTTTTTTCTTTTCATAACTCCAGTTCTTCGACTTGAGGTGTCTTTGCTACCTGCGTTAGATACCTTACGCCGTTAGAATATTTGAATGCACGAAGGCCAGCACCACCATTGGCATCAGCCCAGCATTTCTTTTTATAAGGACAGAACACACAGCCAATCGCCAGCTTGCGGTTGCCTGACTCCCCATCTTTTGCGTCACTATAACAACGGGATGGAACTTGTTCGCCCTCGATTACATTCTTGAGATGCCTTACCCTGGCGGGGGCATCAATCATCTCCATGTCGTGGACGGGCAAGATACAAAGCTCACTGCTGTTCTTGTCAATAGCAAAGAAGGCGGCTTCCTTGCGGTTGTTCTTTGTGGCATAGGCACTAATTTGTGCGATGTATCCAAACGGGTCATCGTCTGACAGCCTGCCTTCCTTAAACTTCTTGAATGCGAATGACGATGCCGACTTGATGTCAACCAGTACGTCATCAATCACACAGTCCTGATGTCCAAGCACGCCCTCAACCTCTACGGTATCCTGCGCCTCTTCTACCTTGTGGCCTGATGCTTTAGTGAGACAAATCAGGAGAGCCTCAAGGACATGACCCATTAAGAACTTAATCTTGGTCTGCCCGTTGATGGACTCTCCCTCTTCGCCTTGTACTCCGTACCAAATCTGACGGTCTGGTTTGCCGATTGAAGACAGACGTAGGTGTGATGCACCTTCACGCTGACCTTCACGGAGTATGGTTTCGACAGCCTCTCGCACAAGACTGCCGACCTCATCAAGGGCTTCCTTAACATGCGCCTGCTCAACATCAGTACCTTGTTCAAGCATGTCATAAATGTCTGGGATAAGTGTGTCTAATGTTTTGCTCATGTTAAATCCTTTCGTTGGCGAACACGGCAGGACTTGAACCTGCAACCTGCAGATTAGAAGTCTGCTGCTCTATCCAGTTGAGCTACGTGTCCTAGCTCTTACGCCGTACCCTCTTGCGAAGGCGTTCTGCTTTGTGTGCAATGTATTCTTCTTCATCTGCGAAGAAGTTGTGAAGTGCTTTAAGTAGCCGCAATTGAAAGGCTTTTAGATACTTGCCCCGTGGGAAAGCCCACCCGAAAAAGAAGCCTGCGACTGCGAAGTAAAACAACACCAGCTGCACTGGTAAATCTGTCATCATGTTAATCTCCTGTATAAGTGATAGCGTTCCCACCCTCGCAGCTATCTCCAGCGGCCAAATGTAGATGCCGCTCCCGTGCTTATCAACTACCTAGAAAGGAATTTCGTCATTCATTTCTTTATTAGCTGACGGTGCTTGTGCAGCAGTAAAGCCATCTTCGACATCGAAGTCTTCCCCTGCTTTATACTCAACCAAGTCAACGACTTGAACTTTCTTGAGCAATGGCGAGACACCTGACTTGCCATTCATTTCCCACGCAAACGGCGTGTACATTACATTCACAGTGCTGCCGTTACCGATAAGTCCTGTGAAGGGTTGCTTCTGTGTGTCCACTACTGATGGTGCTTCGTTCTGTGAACCATCACGGCGTGCTACCTTCTGGCGAATGTGGACAAAATCACCACGCTCGTCATCTTTGTTCTTGATGGTAACACCATCTGCCTCAAACGCTGCACGGTTGTTGTCATCTACAAGGATGTCAATGCCCCATTCAGGTTCGTAAGTTGTATTCGGTTGTTGTACTGATGCCCAATAGGCTTTACCTTTTACTACGGTCATTTCGTTTTACCTTTCGTTTTGGTTGTCATGTCGTGACAGTATTGCCAACGACCACTATATAGTGCCACATCTGGAATCAAATGTCAACACTTTTTTTCTAGTGGGTTTCTGCCCACGTTTTCCCGACCTTGTATTCACTGTCGAGAGGGCAACGAACCTTGAGCGATTGCTCTGTTAGTTTCATTGCCAGCTTTGTAACCTCGCCAAGTTCTTCGGCGTGGTCTTTGCGAACCTCGAACTGATACTCATCGTGAATACTCGCAACGAGTTTGAAATCGAGCTTGCGTCTTGTTGCCTGTATGATAATGTGCTTGAGCCATTCCTTACAGACGATTGCACCTGCCCCCTGGAGTAGGGAGTTGAGTGCTGCATGTGCAGAGCGTATCTGCAACACACGCCCATCAATACCTAGCACATAACCACGTGATGCAAGCTTGTCTACTTTGCTACGCAGCGCCTTGAGTGCAGGCATGTTGGATAAAAACTTATCAATTAATTTCTTACCATCTTTGGCTGTACCATCTACAATCTTACCAATCTTAGCTGCCCCTGCACCATACAAGAAGGCATAGATGAACGTCTTGGCATTGTCTCGTGTTGGTAATCCTGCGGCTTTCTGATTAGCTGTATGCACATCACCATCAACAACCTCACGTGTGAAGTCTTTGTCGTTCATGTAGTGTGCCAGCATTCGCAACTCTAGCGATGACGCATCACAACCCAGAAGTACACTATTACCAATGCTATCAGTGACGGTTCGAGTAGTCCAGACATCTCTGCATTCCTTTCCGTATGGTGAGTAAACAGCAGGACACTGCGCCATGTTGGGCGAGGTATGTGTCATGCGACCAGTGATTGTGCCTAGCGTCCACACCTTACCATGTACACGCCCGTCATCACCGACTGCTTCTATCCAAGATTTAATTTGTGAGACACGTTTCTCTAAGAGGAGAAAGCGTGCGACCATTTGTGCTTCGGGTATGTCAACCTTTGACAGCACATCCTCTGATACAATGGCTTGACCTTTTTCTGTGTAGGCATGAGGCTTCCAGCCCAACTCCGACAGACGCTCTGCAATCTGCTTGCGTGATGCGGGATTGAACACAGTCACCTTATCCTTCAAACGCTTACCAGTTTTTTCAGATATACGAACCTCGATAATCGGTGGAAACTTATGTTGTAGTTGTTCCTTAATCTTCGAGGCTTCGTCTGATAAGCGAGCCATTAACTGCATAGCGGCAGGAACATTGAGTGCAAAGCCGTTACGCTCCTGCTGGTCTACGATTGCACGAACCTGATGCTCTAGGCGGATGCTACGTGGTGAGAAGCGTTTAAGTTCTGGTATCAAGGCGTTGTATACACGTTCTGTAATCTCTACATCACGAATACAATACTTCAACATTGTATCTGAATAGCCAGACCAATCATTGAACTCAATCTTTTTATACCCCAGAGACTTACCCCATGCGTCAAGCGAGTGACCGCCTTCACGCACAGGGTTTGTCATCTGTGACAGGATAAGTGTATCACGTATCTTGTCTAGGGGTATGTTGATATTGAGCAGGCGCTTCAGAACGGGAGCATCAAAAGACACGCCATTGTGAAACACCAAAATGTCTGCCGACTCCAAGAGTTGTTTGCAGTTCTCAATAGTCTTGGGTGTAAATGTATAGGTTCTTTTTTCATCCAAGTCTCGTGCTACTACGCAGTAGATTTCTTTGGCATCAAGGCCATCTGTTTCAATGTCTACTGCTAATCGTTTCATAGTTCAATCAACTCTGCTTTCTCATATGGTATGTGGAAGAAGTGTTCACCCTTCACAATGTTACGTCCCTGTGCCTCACGCACCTCCGACTCTGCAACTACGTTGTCCTTGATGCGCCATGCTGCCTTCATGTCAGGGCGTATGATGTAGAAGTTAAAGAAGGCGTTGTCAATATCCAGTGACTGAACCTTATTGATAAGTTTGTGCTTACGATATGGTAAACGTATCTCTTTCCAATCAGGATTCCAATCCCCTTTCCATCCATACTTTATCTCAACCTCGCTGAAGTAGCGATTATAACCTTTCTTTGACTTGATGTCAACAGAAAAATCTTCTTTGGTATCAAGAATCTCGTGACCATTAGATACCAGATAGTCAATGATAACGTCTTTGGCTGGACGGTCAGCGTGTTCATATCTTTGGCGGCTGAACGGAATGTTCACTGCGCCTTGTATTGGTTTAAGTGTCATAATGTTTTCCCTGTCTGTCTGTTGAACCCGTGTAGCGGTCTGTCTTCCCGCTTGCCTCGCCTTGTGTTTTCAGAGGGAGACACCCACTCAAGGTTATCAATACTGTAATCCCACGGGTCGTGATTTATGTGGTCTACAATACACTTTACTTGCGGTAGATTATTCTCAAGAAAGAATATTCCAACCAGTGTATGTATGTAAAACAACTTACCCTTAACTGTAAACGCTGGGTAGATGTCTCTACTGTATGATGGGGTCAAGTATTTGCCTCGCTTCTTGTTGAAGATAGCAGGCTTCCCATCAACGTCCCGAAAAATATAATACAAATCTTTCGGAAGGTCAAGAAGAAAATCAATCCGCTTTTTATTTTGATTTACCCAGAACTTGTCGCACTCTTTAATGCGAAGCGGTGGGGCAGACATATCAAAACAATCTCCTGCTCTGTATGTCTGCTCCAGCTGCTCTGGGAAGAGGTCGCCCTGTATCATAGGTAGGTGGCCTCGTCCACCGTATCGAAGTCTTCTGCGTTAGGGTCATCAATCTCCTGCATACGACCAGACTCACGGTCATACAGCAGGTAGGTAGCGATGCCTGTCTCACCTGCATATCGGTTCTTTAGAACACGAATGGTGGTGGTGTTGGCTGACACAGGGTCGGATGCCTGTTGGTCACGCTCCATTGCAATCACTGCGTCACTGATTTGTGCGATGCTGTGTGAGCCACGTAGCATGGACAGACTAATCTGCGCTCCCTGCTCCTGCCCCTTGTCACCTGATGCACGGCGCAAGTGAGACACTAGAAGCATACAGCACTGTGTCTCCTCGACCAGTGAGCGTAGCTGCGTCATCATCTTGTCGATGTTGCGCCGCTCGTCCTCGCCCTCCAAGCCCGATACAAGTATCGACAGGTGGTCAATGATAATGTAGCGACAGTCAAGTGCCTTGACCATGTATCGTACACGTGCCAGGATTTCGTCTGTCTGTATCGAACCGAAGTGGTCGAAGGCGAACACACGACCTGTGCCTACAGTAGCTTGCTCGTATTGTGTCAGCTGCTCCTGTGGGACTTGCTCACGAACCTCCTTGATATACAGACGCTTGCTTGCCTCGACAGACATCAGGTGGAAGATGGTCTGCTTGACGTTCTCCTCAAGGCTGATGATGCCGATGTTGCTGTCGGTGTTGTTGAGTAGGTGATGCTCAAGCTCACGCATGATGCTGGACTTACCTGCACCAGTGCCTGCTGTGAACGTGATAAGCTCACCTGTTCGCATACCATAGAGCAACTCATTCATGCCCTTGTATGGGTAGTCTACCGACTGCTTGTCATCATCGTCATACAGGCCGTCGAAGCTTTTCAGATTGACGATACCTGCTGGGGTGTAGGGTGCAGCGTCCCACCACCGCTTGATAAACTCTTCGGTCTTACCATGCTTGAGATACTCATTAGCATCCTTTGCCTTCAGCTTGACGATGCGGCACTTGTTAGGCTCGAAGATTGAGGCAACCTTTGCGGCTGCTGCATTGCCATGCTCGTCATTGTCGAAGCACACAACGATGTTGTCAAACTTGTTGAGCCATTCGAACTGTGCCTTGACATCCTTGACCGCAGACTGTGCGCCGTTACGGACGGACACTACAGGCCACTTGCTGCCCATCATCTGATATGCAGAGGCGGCATCCAACTCACCTTCGGTGATTGTGATATACTTACCACCATCACGAAACAAGTGCTGACCAAACAGCCCTGCCTGTGGCAGTCGGCCTTCAGCATGAAAGTCTTTGGTGGACACATGTCGAACCTTGTTCGCAACATGCTGACCATTCACATCGTGATATGGGTATATTTGCTTGTCGCCTGTAACAGTAATGCCGTAGGCTTTGGCAGTATCAATAGTGATACCACGGTCTTCAATAGCCGTGAACTGCCCTCGACTTAATGGGGTATTCATTGTATGAACCTTTCGTTCTGTGACGCTGACAAGATTGTCAGAGCCTGATGCTGCCGTGTATGTCTCACATACAAAGCAGTAGCTTGACCCGTTGTCATACAACACATTGCCATCGGACGAGCCGCACTTGCCGCATTCACCACGGCTGACCACGTTTGCTTTCTGTTCTGTGTTCATCTATTTGCCTTTCTCTACATAGTAGACACCAAACTCTTTGCCCTTGTCAAACAAGAACAGCTTGTCGTTCACCAACTCTGTTGTCAATCCCATACCTGTGGCAAGTAATTCACGATGGCGAAAGAACTCTTCTTTGTCCCGCACCTCTTCCATGAAGGCGGGGGAAAAGCCTGTTGATTTATACATCATTCTGAACATTCTGAACCTCTTTCATTGCTTCAGTTAGCGTTATCTTTCGAGAACTGTTGTTCTGCATAGTGATTGCACGGCGGCGGATACTACGCAGCTTCTGCTTCTTGGTCTGTCGTTTCATTCGTCATTGTCCTTTCGTGTCAGTTCCATTGGGTGAAACCTACTCCATGCCCTTGCCAATGTCAAGCGTTTTTTTTCATGCCACTCTGGTGTCTGCCTCTGCTCTTGCTTGCGGCGGCGAACCAAGTCACGGTGTCGCTTCAGTTGCTTCTCATTCATCACACCTCTCCCTTGTGTAGGTAGGCCAGGGTAAGGCGGGTATCGTCCTCTGCCTTCCATGCCTGATGCCCATAGCTGTAGCCTGCTGACATCTTTCTTTGCATACGTTCAATCCACTTGTATGCCTCGTCTTCCTCGTGAAAGAGGCGACCATGAAAGTCTGGCATTTTCTTTAGCTTTCGAATCGGTGTCGGCTTCACTGGTCAAACTCCATGTCGGCTGCGTCCAGCGCAAACTCTACACTGTCTGAATATATTTCGGTGGACTCTTCCCGTGCCAACTTCTTGGCCTCCTTCTGGCTGTAGCCCTCTTCAATATACTGGTGATACAACTCTCGAAAGAGTTGCTTGCGGTCTTTTTCCCATAAGTTACTTGTCATCTTAGTCCCACCTGTAAAAAATATGGCTGTCAATCTTGACAATCTTTGTGTGATGTGCCGCCCATGTGGGGAACACATAGTCGGCGTGATAGTGTGTAGCACCCTCAAGGAACGTGCCTGTCCAGCCCTCCAGCACCATCGCTGCAATCTCCTGCGATTCTTTGAAGGCTTTGTTATTGAATGGCACATCAGCCAGCCCGTCACAATACCAGCTAAAGTGGCATCGGTCTTTGACTGGATAGCTTGTGCCATCTTTGGTTGTGTAGTGTTTGCCATGTGTAATAACTTCGCACACTGTGTTTGGAAAGCGTGCATCGTCAACACGATTCATTACCACCTGACCGACTGCAATCTGTCCGATGACAGACTCGTTGCGTGCCTCGTGATAGATGTTGATTGCCATGCACATCAATGCATTAGCGAAGAATGTTTCAATCATTCCAAATCCTTTCGTGTTCCCACTCACGACCAAGCCGTTCATTTTTGTGAGCCTTGATGTGCTTTACTTTCTCGTAAGCATATGATTTGTCACCAGTTTTTACCTTCCGCCACGGGCTAAGAATATTGTCTTCATACCACGGGCGGAACATTTTAGTGTGTTTATTCGGCACTATGTTTTCCTTTTCGTTTATAGCTACCCTTGCCTTTTTTGGCAGGGATTGTTTGGGGTTTATATTGTCCTTCGGACAGGGCTTTAGCCGCCTTATTCCTTTTCAGGAACTTCGGGATGTTCAGTATTGTTGTCATCGTTATTCACCACTAACTCCAGTGTGGGTTTGGGTTCGTCCTTGTAGCACATGTCAATCACATTGATTGTATCAGGCATGAACTCCACATCCAACACCTGTTCATCTGATGTAAGGTCACGAACCATTACATACTCCAGCCATTCAACAGGCATGGGTTCTTCGCCGATGATAGGCCACCACGGCTGCTGTCCTACATCTTCAATGTCTGTGTCAATCACAAACGATACTTCATATCTAGCCATTGGCTATCCTTTCATAAAGTTATATACGTTGATACTCGTGTTGAGCCATACGCCAACAAGAATACCGATTTCAATATATGATATTGATAGTGGGATGTCAAGCATTATCTTCTAACCTTCCAAGTCTGTGATGCAATAGCATCATCTGCTTCTTTTGTTCTCCTGTCCATTCAGCTTTCATACCAGATAAGGCGAGAGCAAGTAGACGTTTTATCAGGGCGATGTCATCAGGCGAGAACACCGCAGGTGGTTTTCTGTTCATCAGTTTTCAAATCCATTTCCGCCATACAGCATGTGAAGCATGGCTTTTTCTGCCATTGCCTGCATTACCTGCTCGTCTTCATTCGACACACCAAGATGCTCTAGCAATTCATTATCTGACAACATGTCAATGTCAAAGTCATCGTCATCGTCAATCGGAAGCACAGCCATAACTGGCTCAACATATGTGCCTTCTGGGCAGAACTCCACAATATCTAGTATGTCGTCAAGAGATGAGACACAATCAGTAGAGTCTCCATCGTCGGTGCTGCCAAGCACCAGCCCCTTACCAGCCAGAGGCTGCGGGTATCCCTTGACTTTGAAATATCGTTGGTCTTCGACATACAAGCCCTCGTCGTCTACATATATTGTGTCTGCCATTTCTGTGTAGACTGTTGTAAATAAGTCACACCCAAGCAGGGCATAAATGTCCTTGTAATCACCCGAATACTCGACCACCTCAATGGTCTGGGTGTATGGGTCAATCAGTATTGCTTGCATCATTTGTCATCTCCATCATGCACAACGTCATATATCTTGAAGTCTCCGCCGTTCTCACACTCTGTGTAAGCACCCTGTTCGGCAAGGTGGTGGGCATACTCCCACTCGTCCATGCCTGCGGGGATTTCGTCTTCGTCAAACTCAACCTCATAAGCCACGCTCATTTCGGCTAGTGCTGTGTATCGTTTCTTAGGCATTTTCATGCTCCTCTACTGCGTCCACCCAGAAATCCCTGTGAACACACTTGTCTGCGGCACTATTGCCCCAGTAATCTACTTTGTCGTAGGCCGTCTGTTCGGCTTGCGCCGCACTGTCTGCCTCGACTTCCATTACGAAGCCTTCCTCGTAGCACACAACTACTCGATATGTTTTCTTAGTGGGCATCTTGCAACTCCTCGTCATCTCTAATGTAAGAACATTCCCAATCTTTAGCTGCGTCCCAACCAATAGCATCTTGCAGAAGGTCAAATGCTTGCTCCTCTGCTTCGCCTTCGTCTTCCGCATTTACTTCGTATTCGTAATACGTATCACTGATAGGCTGTAAAAATACTGTGTATTTCTTATGCATCTTGCAACTCCTGTTCTTCCTCTGCTTGCTCACGCTGCCAGTCGCTCTCGACCCAGGGAAATGCATCAAGCACATGGTCAGGGATATATGTGGACGGGGCATTGTCAGTGTAGGTTTCCCAGCACTCGTCAAAGTGAGACTCGCCATCACCTTCGGTGTGTCCGATAAAGCAGCAGCCGCCTTCCTCGTAATATAACTCGAAGGTGTAGCCATGATTGAGCATACCCTTCACCAGTGCTTCGATAGGCGGCGACCATGCAGTCGTGAACACCACCTCTAGTGTATCGCCATCGAGTGATGCATAGTTTACATCGAAGATGTCCCACTTCGTTCCCCAGTGCCTCACGCACCAGTTATAGTCCCACTCGTAGCTGATGTCGGCAGTGAACGGAACAAGTTTCTCAAGAAACTTAGGCATACCCCCATCGGCTTCTTTTAATTCATTCAAAAGGCTTTGCAGAAAGCCTGTGTTGTCTGACTTAATAGTCAGGGTGTTGTTGCAATGATTAGGCATTGGTTATCTCCTTTGCTGCCTTTACTATGTATTCTAATTCACTGGTTGACAGTATAAACTGCCAGCTATCAACGCCCATTGCGTCATCTGCAATCTCAACCGCAGCGAAGTAGTCGCCACAGTCGCCCAGATTGTGAGCATATCCGTAATGGTTGAACGCTATGAATTTCATCAGTCTGTATCCTTCAAAATATAATTGCCAGTATAACTGACACAACTATTAGCGTCAATAGAGTGGCGGGGTTTAACATCAAGAGCATCAAGCCTTGCATGATTGCTTCCCACATAGTCATAGCGAGAAACACAAGAAACAAGATGCCCAGTATGGTGGCAATGATTGTAAACATTAGTCTTCGTCACCTTGTTGCCACCAGCCACAGGAATACAAAGCCTTACGGGCTTCTTCCTGTGCTTTCTTAATGTATTCAGCAGTCACGGGATACTTCACGTGGTCATGCTCATATGCAGCCAAGTGTAAATCTTCCAGTGCCTCGCAAGACACCATCACCATAGGTTTATCATTCTTCTGGGTCATCGTCGCTCTCCAAGTCAGGGGTTAGAAAGTTTGTTGGGTAGCCTTCACGCTCACAGATGTCCATCGCCAGTCGCCACACCTTGCGGCCTACTTCACGATAGAAATCGCCATCGGCATCTCTGTCGTCTGCAAACACTTCTGCATACTCCGCAAAGGCATCTGCCCAAAACAGGTGACGCATTAGCTGCTTGTGTTCGTTGTTTTTCCACTCAATGTCGTCAATAAAACTACTAGACATCGGCAAACTCCTTCATGCCATGGGGCGTTTGGTGACACCACTTGCCACGCATTGCACGCACTTCGGGTATATCGTCTATCAGTATGTTGCGAACATACCATACCTTCAGTCCTAGCCAATCGGCTATCTCACTTACCATGCCATCATTTACATGATGCTCATAGTCATCGCCATAGTAAATCTCAAGGTCACGTTCAGCAAAGCTGTCGTAGCCTGTCAGTTCAACCAGTGCGTCCATTACGCACTCTACGTCATGTTCGTCATTGTGATACATTTCAATCAGCCTTTACAAATTGCACAACATTGTCTTCATCAATGTTCATTTCTGCGATATAAACATCGTCATATCCGTCATCAACATATTCATCTGCAAGCATCATGGCTTCGTCTCTTGTCAGGTAGTAGTCGTTTGCTTCTGCTCCGCCTACCCAAACTGAAAATATCTTATTCATTATCGGTTATCCTTTATGTAAACATACTCTTTAGCGAAGTGCAACAATTCGAGAACATCGTGTGCATCTACGAAACGCACAACATCATCTGCATCTGTCGGGTCTACACCTTCTTCCAGAACCCAGTTCGCCGCCCACTCGCCACAATTTACGAAGCCTTTGTCCACGCCATCACGCTTGTAGAGCAGTGCTACTTCTGCGAAGCCTTTTCTGTCTACCTCTTGCGAGATTGAGAAAGTGTATTGGTCATCTAAGCGTAGCTTTATGTTGCTTGCAATATCCATATCATGCTCCATTGTCAAAAACTGATAAGCAGTTTTAGCACATGCTTAGGTGTTTGTCAAGCCGTTGGTTATACCAACTGCCTTATACGGCTGGGAAATTCCAGAACAAACGGCCACCATCACGGCGTTCAATATACAAGCTACGCTTGCCAAGATGTAGGCCATAGGTCGTCTCGCCCCGTGTGAAGCCATAGCGGCTCATTACACTACGTTTGCGATACAGGCCATCACGACTTCCGAAACGGAAGCGAAAACCTTGCGTGCCATCATTCAATGCTTTACCAATTTTAACCATGTTAAATCTCCATATGTAGTGGTTAAGTTATCGGGCTGTTTATCGACAAACCCAAGTCGTCTTTCTAATCTGTATTGTGTTTTATATAACCTTTCACAAGTATCAAGGTTATTAAAACCCATATACATATTAGTGTTAGGCTGCGACACCATCGACGACAAAGCCAGTGCCATCTTTCTTCGCATCACCCTTTGCATACAAGGCGACAACATGGCGGGGCATGTCTAGGAATCGCAAGTCGTCTTTGTCACCATCAAGCACTGTAGAGCCAGCAAAGCTGGTAGGGATAGTGTTCTTGTCACGGAAGACCACGGCCACATTCACACCTGTTAGCTTGTGGGCATTGAGGATAGCTTCCGCATAGTCGGCATTGGCCTCACTGTAAGACAGTGTAAGGTGATAGTTGCTAGGCAAATCTTTGTAAGCCCTAAGATACAGCTTGCTGTAGTCGTAGAATTGCACTTGGGGAAACTCTGTTTCCATGTCGAGATACTTCTCCCACATGATGTCGCTAGTGCCGTTCAGTCTTACGACTGGCTGAATACCACGCTTCAAGCAATATGCTTGGAACTTGGCAATGTCTTGCCTTAGCGTAGCTAAGAAACCCTGGCGGTCATCACGCCATAGCATGGTCTTGCGGATACGGCCAGCTTGAACGGAGTTCATCTTGCCACGGCCAGCGGTGTATAGGCAAGCTGCTTTGCAGCCAGCTACTTCGGCCATAGCACAAACATTGACACCTTGCAGGTTATCGGCTGGCGCAAGATACAGAATAGCAGTAAGATATTCTGACCCGTCACCTTTGACAGTCTTGGCATTATTGCCAACAGATAATAGCTTATAACTAGACATGGTTACACTCCTTCGGAGAATTGGAATTGTTGGACACCATTGTCCACATCACGCTTGTGGTGCATTTCACATGCCCAATCGGACAATACGGCATATTCACTGTCGATAAACAGACCTTCGGTCTGCTTGCAGGCATTGTCCCACATCAGCCAATCAGCTTCGCTGGAAGCAGTGACACTCATCACATGACGGGTGTCTTCGGGGTTGCGTGGGTCATCTACAGAGTAGATGTCAAATTTGCAGTAAAAGTTTTCGTTGGTCATGGTCAAATCCTTTCTAAGGGTTATATCCAGATACTTCACAAGTATCAGTATCTGGTATAACGCCTAAGTCCTTTCGTGTCAAGCCCCAATTCCTAAGTAAAACTTAGGGTCTGCTTTGCAGAATTGCTTCGCAAGTGATACGCTCTTGTAGTATCTACGATACTCTGGGTTTACCCCAGACAATGCAAGCCATTTACCTTTGGTAAACTCTAGCGTGCCGATGGCTTTGCCATCAAGATGTATGATGCGGAAACCTTTTGAATGTTTTTTGAATTGTAAATTCATAGCAATATCCTTTCTTGCTTGGCCTTTAGGCCACATACTCAAGTTCAGAGGCAATGTCAATAGCCATTTCATGGTCAGTCCATACAGACACCATGACACCTTCACGGGTGTCTTCGACACCATAGGCTGCTTCGCCATAAACATCAGATAGGTCAACTACGTTGTAGATATATGTTCGCATTTCAAACTCCATTGGTTGCAAAAACCATTACTTTGTAGCAGGCCAAAATCAGCCTGTCAACACTTTTTTTAATCCGTAGGATTACTCAAGGTCATCATCACCATGCCACTCACAGTCAAGCCCAACGCCACGACTGGCATGAGCAGCATAGCAAGCGGCGGTATAGGTGCTTGAACCACTACCGCAATCACTGCAAAGATAGCTAGGCTAAAGCCTAAGAGCGAGTTAATCAATCCATTCCAAAACATCATCAATCCTTTCATCAAATGTATCAAGTGTTTTATATATTCCTTCACCCTAAAGGGGGAATATTAAAACACGTAGATACATGTTGTGTATACACACGGGTAGTTATTTCCGCAAGCATATCATACACTTAGGGGCGGGGGTAGTCTACCTCGCAAATATGAGGCAGGTCTGTGGTGTAGCATATTAGACACACTTCGTGTGAAATCTGGCAAGTTCTTCATAAAATCACATAGAATATGTGGTAAATTTGTCACCAAAAAGGATTCTTTGGCAGAATTGGCTAGAATCTGGGGAAGTCTCGCACGCACCCCCACCCACAAAACGTGCCTGCATACATATATATAATATACCCCTGACATATATTGAGAATTTTAACAAGGGTGTCTAATCAAATGGGGGTAGGGCTATTCTAGCTTTTAAAAACTGTAAAAAGACTGCTCTAGTAGTAGAAAAAAATACCAGGGTACTTCATAGTAATCTATCAGACACAAAAAAACCCCCTACAAGCGGGGGCTTCTGGAGTTGGCAGTTGTATTGTGGTAAGATGTTTTACTTGTGTAGTAGTTGTGTCCGAAGTATAATAGCTGTAGTTGTCCAGAGTTACTTATCGGGGGCATACATAAATCTATATAGACTGTTCTTTGTGGCTACTATATATTTACCTCCGAACTTTAAAGTAAAGATAGTATAGCATGGATTCAAACAGTTTGCAATAGTGCAAATATGCAACACTGACTGCAGAAAAGCAATATGGAATTAGAAGAAATACAAGATGTAGTAGTTGGCAATCAGCCAACGGCAGAGACTGGTGGCTATCTAGACCATCAGGCACTAGATGCAGCACTAGATAAATATATTCAAGAAAAATCAAAAGAAGATTTACTTACATTTGTACGCAGAGTAGCCCCGACACTGGTGACTGACTTCAAGATGGGTAGGCATATCGAGTTATTGTGTGACAGGCTGCAGAAGGTAGCCGATGGTGAGATAAAAAGACTTATGGTTTTCCTGCCGCCACGCTCAAGTAAGTCGCTTATCACTAGTAAGATATTCCCTGCATGGTATATTGGCCGTGAACCCAACCACGAGATTATGTCTGTGTCACACAGTGACCAGCTTGCCAGTGACTTTGGCCGTAGCGTCAGGGACATTGTAAACACAGAGGACTTTCAGCGTGTGTTCAAGGGTGTGTCCCTGCGGTCAGACGTTAAGGCGGCTGGTAAGTGGAAGACAAACCACAATGGCTCATACTATGCTGCGGGTGTGCGGTCACAGATTGCTGGTCGTGGTGCGCATTTGGCTCTGCTGGATGACGTTATGTCAGAAGAAGACAGCTTTAGTGATGCAGGACGTAGGTATATCAAGGAGTGGTGGCCTTCTGGTCTGCGTACCCGCTTGATGCCGAATGGCAGCATTATTATTATTAATACACGCTATCACTTTGATGACCTGTGTGGCTGGTTGCTCAAGCAGGAGTCAGAGTTTAGCACAGAGCCGTGGGAAGTAATTAGTATTCCTGCATGGCTAGACGAAACTGCAGCCGAACTGCTGGGATTGCCAGAGGGTTCTTCTTATTTCCCAGAGTGGAAACCAGATTCGGTATTGCAGTTGGACGAACAAGAGATACGAGCAAGTAACGGGAGTAGATACTGGGATGCATTATACATGCAGAACCCCTCGCCAGACGAAGGCGGGATTATCAAGAAGAACTGGTTTCAGTGGTGGGAATACGAAGACCCGCCGCACTGCGAGTTTATTATTCAAACGTATGACACGGCTTTCTCTACCAGGAAAACAGCAGACTATAGTGTCATCCAAACTTGGGGCATCTTTCACCAAGTCGAGCAGGACGAGTATGGTGGTGAATATGTTGTTCCCAACCTTATCCTTCTTGGAAATGTTAAAGAGCGCTTCGAGTATCCTGACCTTCGCAGAACGGCGCAACATCTTTACCAAAAGCACAGGCCAGATGTGTGTATCATTGAGAAGAAGGCTTCTGGTCAATCATTGCTTCAGGACATGCGCCTCGCTGGACTACCTGTTCTGGACTACCTTCCTGATAGGGACAAGGTATCACGTGTCTATGCCGCTACGCCCCTTATGGAGTCGGGTCGTGTCTACATCCCGAAGGGCAAGGAGTGGGCAAAGGATTTATACGACGAATGCCTAGCATTCCCCAATGGCGCACACGATGACCAAGTAGATGCCATGACTATGGCTATCCATTATATGCGAGATAGCTGGCATGTGTCACACAATGAAGACCCCAGCTGGGAAGATGATTACAATCCAAGACGTACAAAGAGGGTTGGATACTGGAGAACTTAATGGTATAATATGCCGTATGGATATTAGAACTAAAAGCTTAGTGGTTCTTTTGGTCATACTAACAATTTTGTTTGTATCGGCTTGCACACCAATGTTTGCAGCTGCCAAGATGAAAAAAGAACTAAACCTACAGCAGATATCATTAAGCAACGCCCTAAAGCTGTGTACAAAGTTTGGACACACCGAAGGAACAACACAATATACACGCTGTGTGGAACAGAGATATGACGAATTTATTCTAACTAATAAATAGGAATTAAAAGATGACTGACAAAGTAAGTAAAAAAGCTAGGGATATTATGTTTGAGCAAGGAACAGATATTCTTAAAAATATGAGTCGTTCTGATAAAGCAAAATTAACAAAAAAATACCCAAGTCTTTTTGAAGATATAAAAGATGGAAAAGTTAGCACTAAAGAAATTGTTAACTTTATTACAGAAAGCAGTTTACCAGGCTCTAACAAAGAGAGAACTACTAAGAAAAAAACTGGTGGTAATATTAAACAAACTGGTCACAATAGACTTTACTAGGAATAGATATGGCAACAGAAAGAAATCCTTATGAGCAACGCCCAGAGGGTGAAAATGTTATCCGCATGGAAATGCAGCAGCCTTCTGAAACAGAAGCTACCTTTGAGGTAGACCCAGAGACGGGTGAGATTACTGTAGACCTTGAAGGTTCAGCAGAGTCAATCGAAATAGAAGTAAATATGAATGCAGGATTCTACGAAAACCTTGTAGACATCTTGGATGAAGATATGCTTGAAGAGATTGGCAACACAGTTATTGACAAGTTTGAAGCAGACAAAGATTCTCGTTCAGAGTGGGAGTCAATGTTTGAACGTGGCTTTGACCTGCTTGGTCTAAAGCTAGAAGATACAACCGAACCATTTGAGGGAGCGGCTACTGCTGTTCATCCTCTGTTGATTGAATCAGCAGTTAAGTTTCAGTCTAAGGCTTCACAAGAACTATTCCCAGCCAAAGGACCAGTCAAAGCACAGGTGCTTGGCGATGCTACACTTGAAAGGCAGCGGCAAGCCAATCGTGTACAGAACTTTATGAACTATCAGGTGACTACACAGATGCCTGAATACTTCGATGAGTTTGAGCGTATGTTGTTTCATCTACCTCTGATTGGTTCTGCAGTTAAGAAGATTTATTATGATTCCAGTCTTGACCGCCCTGTTAGCGAGTTTGTGCCTATTGACCAGTTTTATGTTTCTTACTATGCGACTGACCTTCGTAGAGCAGACCGTTATACTCACGTTATATACCGTAGCCCTGTCGATTTATCTCGCCAAATAGAAGCAGGCATGTATGCCGATATAGAACTTCCTGATGCAGGTGTTCCTAGCTTGTCAGGCATGGCAGAGAAAATGGACACGGTTCTTGGGCTGTCACCCGCAGGGGACAACGACCCACAGTATGTGTTGCTGGAACAGCACTGCTATCTAGAACTTGAAGAAGATAAGATGCACAAAGGCAAGACTGCTTGCCCATACATTGTAACTGTAGAGCAGCAGTCAGGTCAGGTTCTTTCGATTCGCCGTAACTGGTCAGAAGGAGATGACAAGTATGTTAAAAAGATGCACTTCACACATTACCGATATGTTCCTGGTTTCGGTTTTTATGGGCTGGGTCTTATTCATTTTCTTGGCAACCTCACTATGTCTGCTACTGCTGCAATGCGTAGCCTTCTTGATGCTGGTCAGTTCGCTAATCTACCAGGGGGCTTTAAGGCTAAAGGAGTTAGGATGGTCGGGGATAATGACCCGATTGCGCCAGGTGAGTTTAAGGAGGTAGAGGCTACAGGTATGGACTTGTCTAAGTCTATTATCCCTCTGCCATTTAAAGAACCCTCACAGACTTTGTTCAACATGCTTAACTTTGTAACTGCTTCTGGTCAGAAGTTTGCTGACAGCACAGAGCAGGTTATTTCAGATAGTGGCGGCTATGGTCCAGTTGGAACAACGATGGCCTTGCTTGAGGCTTCAAGTAAATTTTTCTCTGCTATTCACAAAAGATTGCACAAAGCACAGGGTGATGAGTTCAAGGTGTTGGCACGTGTTAACCACGAGTCCTTGCCTAGTGAGTATCCGTATGACCTCCCAGGAATAAGTGAAAAAGTATTTAAGTTAGACTTTGATGGTCGTGTAGATATTATTCCAGTATCCGACCCGAACATTCCTTCTAATGCACAGCGCATGATGCTTATTCAAATGGTACAGCAGATTGCTTCTCAATCAGAGCCAGGAATGTTCGACATGGAAGCAATCAATAGAATGCTATTGACTACTGCTAATGTGCCTGACGTAGACAAGCTTATGCCATTTAAAAAAGAAGCACAACAGCTTGACCCGATGTCAGATATTTTGGCAGCGTCAGAAGGCAAACCCATTAAAGCATTTGAAGGGCAAAACCATGATGCCCATGTCCAAGTAAAGGTAGCCTTTATTATGGACCCATTAAATCAAAAGAATCCAAATTTTAAAAAGCTTGTTGCGGCTTTGGAATCAAATATTTCAGAGCATCATATCTTGAGATACCAAGAGCAAATGATGGGCATGTATAATCAAGCCTTGCAAAATCCAGAAGTTCTTGGTCAGATTGCTATTAATCCGTCCGTAATTGACGCAGTTCAAGCGCAAGCCGCACAGCAAATCCAACAAGCAAATGCTGCAGCTGCTCAAGGCCCAGGAACGCCTGAACAACAGATGCTGCAAATTGAGGCGCAGAAACTTCAGGTTGAGCAAAATAAAACTGCTGCACAGATTGCCAAGGCACAAGCCGATGCGGCACTTAAAAATCGTGACCTTGATTTGAAAGAACAAAAGATTGTTTTGGATACGCAGGCTCAAGGTGCGCAGGAACAAATGAAAGCTTACCAGAAACAAGAAGACAGAGATGCCAAGCGTGCGTTGAAAGCTATGGATGTTCTGGCTGACTTATTGAAGGCTCAAGAAAATAATGACTTGGAAGAGGCTAAAGTTTCTGCTAAACTATTAGCAGATGTAATTAAGCAACAAGGCATTGAGTAGTGTTATACGAAGAGTTAGTAAAAGATATACAAAAAGAAATCGAATCTATAAAAAATTCCCTTGCGTATGGAGCCGCTTCGGATTATTCTAGATACTGTGAATCAGTGGGAACAATTGCTGGTTTAGAAAAGGCCGTAGGTCTTATTAAAGATTATCTGAATAAATATATCGAAGAGGAGTAAATATGCAAGCTGCATCTAATGCTTTGAAAAATGATGAATGGATTACAGACGAGGACATTGCAGACCCTAAACCACTTCCAGAAATCCCTGGATACCATATCCTTGTTCGTCCAGTATCAGTTAAGTCAGCAACTAAGGGTGGTATCCTTTTGCCTGACTCAACCAAATCGGACATGGCTTACCTTACAACAGTTGGCCGTGTTTTAAAAGTTGGCAACCTAGCTTATAAAGACGAAAAGTTTGCCAATGGTCCTTGGTGTAAAGAGGGTGACTTTGTGTGTTACGGAAAGCATACAGGAAACAAATTCTTTTACAAAGGAATAAATCTTTTGCTATTGTTTGATGACGACATTAAGATGGTAGTTGAAGATGCTAAAGACTTAGACCCTACGTTTAATCTAAGCAACTAAAAAAATTCACAGGGACTCTTGTGAATTAAACAATCATACTATATAATATTATATATCGGCGTTACTCGTCTAATTCGCCGCAGACGTTAAACAGGAGAAAATACTATGGCAGAGACTGAATGGTCTACCATCGAACCAGGTTCACCGCCTGAACAAGAAAAGGTGGAATTTGAAATCGAAGGGCAAGAAGTCGCAGAAGCAGAAGCCCCCGAAGCTGAAGTAGAAACTAAAGCAGAAGAGCCGCAAGAGCCTGAAGCAAAAGTAGAAGCGGAAGCACCCCAAGAAGAAGCTACCCCTGCAATTGAAGAAGAGCAAGAAAAAGAAACCAAGGGTGTAGAAACATCTGGCGCACAGAAACGTATTCGACAGCTGGTAAAACAGAAAAAAGAACGTGAAGCTGAAATTGAAAATCTTTTGTCACAACAAAAGGAAATGCAAACAAAGCTTCAACAAAGAGAAGAAGAATATAAAAACCTCTTAAATAATAATGTTGAATCTAACGAGCGTCAAGTGACGGAACGGCTAGAGCTTGCTCGTTCTGCTTACCGTCAGGCCGTAGAAAGCGGCGATGCCGATAACATCTTAAAGGCACAAGAATCTCTTAATACTGCCCAACAAGATAATTATCGACTGACAGAATTTCGTCAACAGGCGGATTCTTTTGAGCCTCAAATGTTTGAGGAGCAACAACAAGCCCAATCTGCAGTTGTGTCAAATGCACAGCGTAAGGCAACAGACTGGGCAGCAGCAAACGACTGGTTTAATACTGACCGTGTAATGACTGCAGTTGCTCTCGAAGTTGATGGTCAGGTTCAGGAAGAAGGGTTTGACCCAGCTGACGATGATTACTACCAAGAAATTGACCGCCGTATGGCAGAACAATTTCCCAACAAGTTTGGAAAAGCTACCAAAGAAGTAGCAGCCGAAACCCCCGTAACGCAGGAAACGTCAACCCCTGCTCAAGTGGTCGCAGGAGCTTCGCACACTCCAGCACCCTCATCAAGTAAGAAGGTAAAACTCTCTCAAGAAGATGTACGCCTTGCAGAAAAATGGGGCATATCACTTGAACAGTATGCAGCCGAAAAGCTAAAAGTCGAAAAGGCAGGCCAAGGCGAGTATACTACCATTAACCGATAGTTGCGAAAGGATATACACTTATGGCACGAAACACCACACGTAGCACCCAGAGTCGTGAACTGGAAACAAGAGAAGTAGAAGAAGACTTTGAATATCGTGAACCGAACCTTCTAGATATTCCTGAATCAGTAACCTCACGGTTTGAAGACCAAGGAATGAAACTTCGTTGGATACGTACAACCCTAAAGGGTGGTGACGATTATACAAATGTTGGCAAACGAATGGCCGAAGGCTGGGAGTTTGTTTCTCTTGAAGAAGTACCTGAATTAGCGCACACATCTGCAATTAAAGATGAAGGTCGATATAAGGGTACTGTATGTCGAGGAGATTTGGCACTTGCTAAATTGCCAATTAAACGTGCAGAAGCTCGACAAAGACACTTTGAAAACGCCTCCGCAGAGATGGTTGATGCTGTTAATGCACAGCTTGAAAACTCATCAGACCGCAGAATGCCGATTCAAAATCAAAGCAAAACCAATGTAACCAAGGGTCGCACCCCTTCTTTTGATTAAAAGGGTGGCGAAGTCTGGTTACACAACTTAGACACTGAAGGAGAAAAATATGTCTACTACTAAAGTCACTGGACTTCAGCCTTCCCGTGTTCGTGGTGCTGCACCAAATAGTAACGGCCTGAACGAATATCCTATTGCTTCAGGTGCTACGGCAATGTACACAGGTACTCCTGTGCGTATTGCTTCTGGTACACTTACACCCTGCGTAACGACAACCGAAGTACCTGTTGGTACTTTCCAAGGTTGCCGCTATGTAGAAGACGGGGAACAAAAATTTAAACCTTACTATTCTGGCGTGTCTGCTTCAGACATCGTTGGCTTGGTAAATGACAATCCTGGTCAAACTTACATCATTTCTTCGAATGCCACAGTTGTTGCTGGTATCGTAGGAAACAACGTAGAAGTTAGCTCAATTGCTGGTGGTTCTACCTTTACTGGTAAATCAACCATCGTTGCTAAAACAACCGCTGGTTCAACTGGTAAAGCCACTAATGGCTTGCTGCGTGTTATCGGTGTTGTTGATGAGCCTAGCAATGCTGTTGGTGACGCATTCACGAAAATGGAAGTTGCATTTAACTATGACGCTACCGATTATCAGAATGTTGTAACTTCAGCCGTTGTAACAACAACTAACTAAGGGAGATAAATAATAATGGCTATTAACAGAGCAAGTATTGCAAAAGAACTTCTCCCTGGCCTCAACGCCGTTTTCGGTCTTGAGTATGGAGAAGTTGCTGATGAACATGCACCGTTGTTTGACACTGAAAATTCAGACCGTGCATTCGAAGAAGAAGTTCTCTTCACTGGCTTCGGCACTGCACCTGTAAAAGGTGAAGGCGCTGCCGTATCATATGACGATGCCCAAGAAAGCTACACCTCACGCTATACGCATGAGACGATTGCCCTTGGCTTTGCCGTTACGGAAGAAGCTATGGAGGACAACCTCTATGACACATTCGCTAAACTGCGTGCCAAAGGTTTGGCTCGTGCTATGGCGAACACGAAACAAGTTAAAGCTGCCGATGTTTTCAACAACGGCTTTAACTCTGCCTTTGGTGGTGGTGACGGACAAGCTTTCTTCTCCGCTGCACACCCGACCATTGGCAATGGCGACCAAAGCAACGCCTTGGCTGCTTCTGACCTTTCGGAAGCTGCTTTGGAAACTGCATTGATTGCTATTTCTAAAACTAAAGATGACCGTGGTATTCTGATTGGCGCACAGGCCGAAAGCCTGCACATCCCGTCAGACCTGGCATTTACTGCTGACCAGATTCTGAACAGCACCTTGTCAACCACGATTGCTAACTCTGCTACTAATGTCAACGACATTAACAGCATTCGCAATCAAGGTCTTGTCCCTAACGGCTTCTATGTAAACCGCCGTTTCACGGACACTAACGGTTACTTCATTAAGACTGATGTTCCGAATGGTGCGAAAATGTTCGTACGTTCACCGCTTCAGACTAAAATGGAGCCTGACTTTGACACTGGCAACCTGCGCTTTAAGGCTCGTGAGCGTTATGCGTTTGGTTTCAGTGACTGGCGTGGTTTCTACGGAAGCCAAGGTGCTTAATTAAAACACCTATTAGCTAACCTTTGAAGGGGGTGGGACTTGTATCTCACCCCCTTTTTTAGTATAATATACCTATTGACATTTTTATAGGAGTAAACAATGACTAACATTAGAAGCGCATTTGTTTCTGGAACTGGCACATTTGTAGATTCGCTTACTAGCGTAACCGTTACTGATACCCGTGTACGTGGCGTACAATGTGTAGGGACAGGGATTGTGGTTATTACTGGTACGTCTGCAGACCCGTTTGGCAATACTAACGGTGGTCGTATTAAGTTTCAAATTAACGGAAGCAACTATCAGGACTTCGCAGATAATGGTGTTCGTATGGCAGGCAAGGTAATTGTTTCTGCTGCTAATACTATTTCTACGACAATTTATTATGGCTAATTATACTTATCTTGTTACCGACATTATTGAGGCCACTGAAAATGATGGCAGCGAATTTGTTTCTGCTATTCCAAGAATGGTTAACCGTGTTGAAGAGCGGCTAACTAAGACATTGGATGATTATGGTTTGGTAACAACTACAACAGTTACATTATCTGCGGGTAAGAATACTCTTACATTGCCAGCAGAAACACGCTATGTGAAAAATCTTCGGATTGAAGATAATGGAACTAAGATTAATCTACTACAAAGAACAGATGAGTTTGTTTATGACTACTGGCCTGTTAGTGCCAGCACGGGAACTCCAAAGTATTATGCAAAAAAAACAAATACTAATGTTATTGTTGCTCCTACTGCAAGCGCTACTTATGGTGGCGAGCTTGTATATGTCGCTAGACCAGCTGCTTTGACTAGTTTAAATCAAACTAACTATTTTTCTGACTTTTGTTATGATGCCTTATTTTACGGCTGCATGGTGGAAGCAGGAGATTTTATGAAAAATATTTCAGTAAGTGGTTATTATGAACAACGTTATCAACTTGCTGTTGAGGCACTAAGAAATCAAGCACGCAGAACACGGCGTGATGACATGGAAGCACCCGCTTCTATGGCAGGAGAAAATACTATTGGAGGAAGACAATAATGGCTATTGCAAAAAAATTTGTAGGCAGTACTATAGGTAAGGCAGCAGTTAAAAGGAATGTTAAAACAGCAAATAAAGAAGCAGGTACAAAAAGGATTGTAGGCTCAAAGCAAGCTGGGAGAAAGTCTGTTAAGGATATGTCGCCAATGGAAAAGCTTGAGTTTGAGTTTGATGGGTTGAAAAAAACTGCGCAGCGTGCAATCATTAGTAATGTTCGACAAGGTAAGCCAAGCAAGTATAGTGATATGCTAGAGCTTAAAAAAGGTATTGAGCGTGAGGGCAAGACTGCTGAACGTAAGGCTCGACAAGCTAAAGCAGTAGAAGAATTTAATGAGCGAAATAAAGCCAATAAAGGCTATGGTGGTAAAATGACTAAAAAGAAATATGGAAATAAGGTAGCTAAAAAATCTGCAGGTGCTGTAATAGCAGCCGCCGCTGAATATGTAAAAGGCAGAAAACAACGCCGTGTACAAGCCTCAAAAGATTTAGGTCCAAAAGTTCTTAAAAAGGGCGGCACTCCTAAAGGTGTAGGCTGTGCTACACGTGGCTATGGAAAGGCAATGAAGTAATGAAAAAAGTACCAGCAGATAATCCAGGTCTTTCAAAGCTTCCTACTAAGGTTCGTAACCGTATGGGTTATAGGCAAAAAGGCGGTGAAATGAAAGAGTCAAGCACACGTGGTACGCCTGAACAGGGACAACGTGCTTATGAGTCTGAAAAGGCTCAAATGGAAGACTTTAAAAAATATATGGATTATATTGAGTCTCAACTTTCTGATAATCGTGGCAGTAAAAAAAAAGTAAATAAAAAAGAAGGTAGCAGTGTTAATGAGGCAGGCAACTACACACAGCCTGGTATGCGTAAAAGATTATTTGAAAGTATTAAGGCAAGCGGAAGGGGCGGAAAGCCTGGTCAGTGGTCAGCAAGAAAAGCTCAAATGCTGGCGAAGCGTTACAAAGAAAAAGGTGGAGGCTACAAAGCGTAGTATGTTAAATGACAAAAGCAAAATCACAAAAGTCTCTCGACAGTTGGACAAAGCAAAATTGGGGAACTAAGAGTGGTGAGAAGTCAAGCAAGACTGGCGAAAGGTATTTACCCAAAAAGGCTATTGAGGCACTCACGCCAGCAGAATATGCGGCAACTTCGAGAGCAAAAAGAAAAGGAAGCAAACAAGGAAAGCAGCATGTTGCACAGCCTAAAACTATAGCAAAGAAAACTGCAAAGTTTCGCACAGCTAAAAAAGGCGGTAAAATTTCAGGACATAACAGGTTATACTAATGACAAAGAAAAAACTTACAGATGCTCAAAGAGCAAAGCAAATAAACAACGAAGCTATGACAAAGCAGCCTTATGGTAATGTTGCAAGAGTAAAAACACGTAAAGATTCAGATGGTTCTTTTGTAACTGAATATTATAAAACAAATGAAGATAAAGAACCTTTTGCAACTGATACTGTTTCCAAGAGTAAGGGTGGTAAGATTTCAGGACATAACAGGTTATACTAATGGCATTAACAGACGCAGAAAAAAACAGATTAAAGAAACTGGGACTATCTGGTTTGAACAAACCTAAGAGAACTCCCAATCATCCAACTAAAAAAGCAGTAGTTGCAGTAAGGTGTGATAATGGAAAAATTAAAACAATTAGGTTTGGCGCTCAAGGTATGGGCCACAACTACAGCCCAGAAGCTCGTAAAAACTTTAAAGCACGGCATGGAAAGAACATTGCTAGAGGCAAATGTTCAGCTGCTTACTGGGCTGATAAAGTCTTTTGGGCAGGTAAGTCAGGCAGTAAAAAACGGCCTCCTAAAAGTCAAAAGCAGACTTTCGGTCTTGGTCGCAAGAGCAGAAAAAAAACTTAAAGACAATGGCGATAAGTAGGGCAGCGGTCAGTCAACAGATTAGCAAACCTGGAAGAAAGGTAGGTGGTCGTAAAAGAAACTCTACTGGTTCTGTTAGTCCAAGAGGCACAGGCCAGAAAGCTAACCTAAAGACTGACCGCAACCAATCAGGACATAATAGGTTATACTAAAGGAATAATAGATGGCAAAAGGAATGGCACATTATTTTAGAGATGGCTCTAAACACCAAGGAGGCACGCATAAAATGTCTGATGGAAAATTGCACAGTGGAGCAAGGCACACTGCATCAAGTAAACCTCTTTATCATTATTCAGAGCTTTCTAAAACTGCACAAGCTAAAGCCAGAAAAAGGAGGCCTTAAATGGCAACATCAGGTACATATAGTTTCTCAATGGATATTGATGAAGTAATCCAAGAGGCAATGGAAATGATTGGTGGCGAACCTACGCTAGGCGAAGAGCCTCGCTCTGCACGCCGCTCTATAAACTTGCTCCTCCAAGATTGGCAAAACCGTGGTATTCAGCTTTGGACAATTAATACTACGGCGGTGTCCGTGGCAACAAGTGTCACAGCCTATAGTCTAGACGCACATAACATCGACGTAATTGAAGCGGTGGTTAATAGAGACAATACTGACCTGCAGCTAGAACGCATTAGTATGGAAGAGTATCTCAAGATTCCACGCAAAGGGCAGACGGGTCGTCCGACACAATACGCAGTACGCAGAGAGCGTGATAATCCTGTCGTGTATCTGTGGCCTGTACCCGAAAACAATACAGACAAAGTTAAGTTTGAAACTGTAAAATATTTTCAAGATGTCTCACGGTCTTCACAGACTGCAGATATCTCTCGCCGTTTCTATCCCTGCCTTACTGCAGGTACGGCATACTTTATGTCCATGAAACGCCCAGGGGTAGATATGGGCAGAATCCAAATGTTAAAGACGGAATATGAAGAAAGGCTGGTACGAGCGCAAGAGGAAGATAAAGAACGTGCAAGCTTATATCTTACGCCCCGCCTGAACTATAAGTAATGGGAGCAACTAAATCATTAGGACTCTGTGACATCTGTGGCTTTCGGTATCCCTTACGGGAACTAAAAAAGAATAGCTATGGTATGATGGTTTGTAACATGGACTACGAAGGAAAGTATGACCGACACAACCATCCGCAAAACAGAATAGCCAGAGTAACCGACGATGAAAACATTAGGGATGCTAGACCACAACGACCTTCACTTGTTTCGGCAGTTCCTGTGTCGGCGTGGCTACCAGAGTTATAAATGGCTAGAGGAAAATATGTTAAAGCAGAATGTGATGTATGTGGTTTTTCTTATCCTCGCAGCAGGCTTCGAAAGAACAGCTATAACTTGTGGGTCTGTCCCGATGACTGGGATGGGGCATACAACAGGGTAGACCATCCACAGAATAGAACACCCGATATGCGGGACAGAAGCAACTTCGTAATGAATGCACGACCTGACCCTAATATTGACAGGAACATAAACTGGGAAGATGCCACTGAACGACACACGATTATTTATCAGTGGGAACTATTAGATAAGAATTGGAATACAGTATAGATGGCAGACTTAACAGGTAAAAAGATTGCAAATACCTATAAGGATTTGTTGCAGATTAATTCCAGTGCCTCTAATAGTGGTATAGATGAAACACTGCGCAAGGTTCAAGACGGTGCTGGCAATAACTCTTCACTAAAACTTTCACAAACCTCTGCTGCCTTTACGGGCAATGTAAGCATTGCAGGCAGCTTGAAAGTTACAGGAACATTTCAACCAAACAATTTACAAACTACAAATATCGTAGCTACAAGTATTACAACAAGTACGTTGAATGCTACAAATCTTATATTTCAAGATGTAAGTGTTAGCAGCCTACGCACTGGTGACTTGTTTGCGAATACTGTTAGTGCAGGTACAGTAAGTGCAACTAATATTGCTGGTACTAATATTACACTAGCGGGTGAGCCAGTAGCTACATCGGCAGGCTTGGCAACAGTTAGTTCAACTATGGCTACTAGTATTGCTAATGTATCGGCAGCACTAGAGACTCGCATTGCAGGTGTAAGCTCTACCTTTGCTTCAACCTCTGCGACTTTGGAAAGTCATATTAACACGGTTTCGGCTACCTTGTCAAGTACTAATGTTGCATTACAGACAAGTATTGCAAATGTTTCCAGTACAATGGCAACAAGCATTGCCAATGTGTCAGCTACACTTGAGACTCGTATTGCAGGAGTATCTAGCACATTTGCTGCAACTTCGGCTACACTTGAGACACGAATTAATGCAGTGTCTGTTCTTACTAAAACAAATCTAGATTCAGTTACATCTATTAACAATGTGGTTAGCGCACTTAACTCTGTAGTTACAGAGGTAAATGCTTCTGCTATTGCTGCTAATGCACAGGCAATTGCTTTGGCTAATACTTCAATTGCTGCTAACGCCTCTACTGTTGCTATTAACATGGCAGCTATTACTTCTGTTAACAATATTGCTACTGCTAATGTCGCAGCTATTACATCTGTTAATACTCGCATAAATGCAGTGTCAGTCCTTGCAGAAACAAAAGCAAGCGCCGCCACCTCTGCTAATCTTGAAACACGTATTGCTTCAGTATCGGCTACGTTTGCATCTACCTCTGCTACGTTAGAAACTCGTATTGCAACTGTAAGCTCTACAATGGCTACAAGCATTGGCAATCAAATGCCTAAAGCTGGTGGAACATTTACAGGTCCAGTAGTATTTAATGCCGATGGCTTTACAATTAATTCCAACGCATCAGCAGTGTTTAACGGACCAGCAAGAATGAACTCCGATATTACATTGGGTAATAGTAATACTGATACAATATACGGTTCAGGGCGTTGGGGAACGAGTCTTATTCCTAATAGCACCACTGGAAGAAACTTAGGTAATGATAGCCTTAGATGGGATACTGCATTTATTAATACTTTTAGAGGTGGTATTGATTCATTCCTTACATCTGTTGGAGATATTAACGCTGGCGATAATAGCTCGAAGCCAGTAAACTCAAGCTGGGTGCAGGATAGGCTAGCCACAAAAGCAAGTGTTGGTACGTCTGCTACACTAGAGACTAGAATTGCGGCAGTATCCGCCACAATGGCAACAAGCATTGCTAATATTGGAACATCTTTTGCAAGTGCTAGCACATCAGCTACATTAGAAACACGCATCAATGCAGTGTCAGTCCTTGCAGAAACAAAAGCAAGCGCAACAACATCGGCTACATTAGAAACACGAATAGCAAGTGTATCATCTACATTTGCTACAACCTCTGCAACCCTGGCTACTTCTATTGCGACTGCAGCCGCTGCTGCCGTGGCTTTTGCCATTGCATTGGGCTAACTTTTAGGGTATAATATTGACATGGCTAACTCTTTTAAATTATCTACCGCATCCTCTGTAGGCACAGCTGAAGTGTCTGTGTATGAATGTCCAGCATCTACTTCAACTACAATTATTGGGTTGACGGTTGCTAACATTATTAACTCACAGATTGCTGTAAATGTAAAGATTAATGACGGAGGCGCTTCTAAGATTCACTTGGTTAAGAACGCCCCCATTCCTGCAGGCGGTACACTGGTAGTAGTAGGCGGTGACCAGAAGGTTGTCCTTGAGCCTACTGATGTTGTAATTGTTCAATCAGATACTGCTTCATCTGGTGACGTAACGGTGAGCTATTTGGAGATTACCTAATGGCAATCAGTAAGATTCCTTCTGCAGGTACAACAGGCTTTGGCAGACGTAACCTGATTATCAATGGTGCTATGAGCGTGGCGCAGCGTGGGACAAGCAAAACTGGTGTCATTACATCTGGTTATTATACGGTTGACCGTTGGAAAATGAACGGAAATAACGGGACTTGGACAGTTGGTCAAGACACAAGCACACCTAATGGTTTTGCTAATTCTTATAAAATGACACTAACAGCAACGGAAGCTATTGGCTCATCATCATATATGTCATTAGAGCAAAAAATGGAAGGAATCAACCTTCAAAGTTTAGCTTATGGCAGCTCTGCGGCTAAAGATATTATTTTGTCTTTTTGGGTAAAGTCAAATATTACTGGAAATTATTGTGTAAATACATATCAAGATGATGGCTCATCAAATTATCCAGAAACATATACAATAAATACAGCAGATACTTGGGAGTATAAAACTATCAAGTATGATGGCAACACAGCAACATCTTTAGATAATGATGTAAATTCTAGTTTGCGTGTAATATTTTTTCTAGTTGCCGCTTCTGAACTTAGTAGCGGAAGCACAGGGTCTAGGGTTGCTTATTCTGCTGACACTTACGCAGCAGGGCAGTCTGCTCAAATTGATGCAGTCAATGACTATTGGCAAGTCACAGGCGTTCAACTCGAAGTCGGCAGCACCGCCACTGAGTTTGAGCATCGCAGCTTTGCTGAAGAGTTGGCTTTGTGCCAGAGATATTTTGAATATATTTCGCCTTGTGGAGTTCACGCCCATCCTGTTTGGGCTTATACTACTGGCGGTGCTTCTACTAGATTATATTTTGCAGTTGAAAAAAGAACAAGAGCTTATTCAGCAGGTACTGAAGGAACATTTGGAGGCAGTGCAACCAACCACCGTATTTATTACAATGGGGCTTATCGAACTTTTACTGGCTTTGGCATTGCTGGTGCTACTTCTAAAGCATTTAATTCTGCTCGATTAGATTTTACTGGTATTACTGGTGTTCCAGGTGGTTCTGCTGCAGGATATTATAATGTAGGAAGTGATGTGCTTACATCTCATGTTTATGTTGATGATGAGCTTTAGGAGTTTGATATGAATATTACATCAGCAAAATATATTACAGATTTAGATGGAAACAATGATGGAATTATTATTGTTGTTGATGGAAAGCAGGTCTTTATTTCAGAAAGCATTGAAAATAGATTTTATGTTGAGCTTAAAAAGTTGCTTGATAATGGAACTCTAACTATACAGGATGCAGACTAATGGCATATATTGGTAAATCACCCGCAGGACTTGGAGTCCGTGCTAGATACTTTTACACTGCCACAGGTGGTGAGACTAGTTTGTCTGGCGCAGATGACAATGGCCGTGTGTTACAGTTTACAGATGGCGAGTATGTTGATGTATACTTGAATGGTGTCTTGCTTGTGGCAGGCACTGACTATGGTACAGGCACTGCCAATACCATTAGTGGTCTGGATGCTTTGTCTGCAGGTAACATTGTAGAGATTGTTGCATATGATATATTTAGCCTTGGCAAGGCAAATACAGAAGCCTTGCGTAGGCGCTACTACAAGACTGCTACGGGCGGGGAGACTTCTATTAGTGGGTCAGATGATAATGGCCTGACAATTACCTTTGCTGCTAATGCGGAGATTGAAGTATATCTCAATGGTGTGGCCTTGGTTCAGGGCGATGACTATAATACTTCTACAGCAAATACTGTGGGTGGTTTGTCTGCTCTTGATGCAAGTGATATTGTAAGCATTGTAGTATATGAAGAATTTATTTTAGGTGATGTAGTAAGTAAAAAATCTGGCGGTACATTTGGTAATAGTATTTCCGTATCTGGCGACCTGACCGTTGATACTGATACACTTGTAGTTGACAGCACGAACAATCGGGTTGGGGTGGGGACTACTTCGCCTAGCTATAATTTTGATATTCAAGGCGCAACAAATGGTAATGTTCTACATAGAATAAAAAATTCAACAGCTGGAACATCTGCTCGTGCAGGTATATTTCTTGATGCTGATGATGGGAATAAAATGGCTGTATATGCTATATCATCAGCTTACACAGGGGTGGCAAGCTGGCAAGATGCAGGTGTAATTAGCACATCAAGTCCTGCAAGCGGTGGCCTTATTATGAATGGTCAAGGCGGAGACATTAAGTTTCAAAGGGCTTTGACCGAAAAGGCCAGAATAACCAGCAATGGTTTAACATTCAACGGCGACACCGCAGCTGCTAATGCGCTGAACGATTATGAGGAAGGTACTTGGACTGCCACAACTGACCAAGGAACGCTTTCTTCTTCGTCTACATGTAAATATGTTAAAGTAGGTAATTTAGTAACAGTTACTGGCCTTGTAACTAATTTTTCTAATAGGACTGCTACAGGTGGTGTAATAATAAGAGGACTACCCTTTGCGACTGGTTCAACCGATATTGGAATAGGTGCAGTATTAGCTAGATTTATTAATGCTACAGGTGACCAAACATCATTATATTTCGGAACCAGTAGAAGTCACATAGCTTTTTATAATATGAATCAAGGAACTGCCTATGACCAAGTTAGACATGCAGACTTAAATAGTACCAGTGCTAACTTTCATTTTACAGTATCATATAGAGCAGCATAACCCGTCTGGAAGTCGGGTCGGACAGGTGGCAATTCCGCCACGATAAATAGAAGGAGAAAACAAATGGCATTAACTAAAGAATTTGAATATGACTGCGAAGTAAGAGGCGAACACAAGAACGTCCAAGTTCGCACAGCAACTATCGTGAAAGATGACGGTGAGGAAATTAGCCGCACCTATCACCGCCACGTTTTACATTGCCGTACCAAGACAGATGACACTTGGGGTGACACTGACATCAGTGGCGAGGACGCAGCAATCCAGGCTGTGTGCAATGCAGTATGGACAGATGCAGTCAAGTCAGCTTACGAAACTGCAATGGATTCAGCAACAGACCTATAAGGATAACCAATGGCTTCACAAGCACGACAACTAGCAGATAAGTCTATAGCACCGCCAGGTCGCCGTAACCTGATTATCAATGGTGCTATGAACGTGGCGCAGCGTGGGACTTCAACTACGGGAGTTAACTCTAATACTTATGCATCCTTAGATAGATTTAAAACTCTTACAAATGAAGGAACATTTACCGTTAGTCAATCTTCAGAAGCCCCAGCAGGATTTGCTAATTCTTATAAGCTTGATTGCACTACAGCAGACACAAGTTTAGCAGCCGCAGGCAAAGTAAATATTGATACTTATTTAGAGGGTCAAGATTTACAACAAATACAAAAAGGACTTTCTACTGCTAAACAAGTAACCCTGTCTTTTTGGGTTAAGTCTAGTGTTACTGGAACATATATTGTTGAACTTTTTGATATAGATAATTCAAGGCATATTAACAAATCTTATTCTATTTCTTCTGCCGATACTTGGGAAAAGAAAGAAATACTAATTGATGCAGATGCCACTGGAGCATTTGGAGATGACAATGGCGCAAGCCTACAAATTCGTTGGTGGTTGGCTGCTGGTTCAAACTGGACTAGTGGAACTTTAGCAACAACTTGGCAAGCACAAGATAATACAGATAGGGCGGTTGGTCAAAGTGTTAATATTGCAGCTAGCACCAGCAACAACTTCTACCTCACAGGCGTTCAACTCGAAGTCAGCAGCACCGCCACTGAGTTTGAGCATCGCAGCTTTGGTGAGGAGTTGCAGCTGTGTCAAAGGTATTTTCAGTATTACGAAAATCCGCCCCTTCGAGGTGTTGTTAACAATTCGACTAGGGCTAACAGGTGTGCTGTAATACTGCCTGTTATGATGAGAGCCAATCCCTCTGTAACAATTAACCAAATAGGGTCTTCATCTCAGTTTAGATTATATGACGGAAGTACTACAGCTACATATTCCTCGCTTAATGCTTCATATTTAAAGAGAGCTAAGATTGAGTTTGATATTACTGTAACTGGTAACAGCTTAACAGGCGGTAGACCTGCTTGTCTTTATGACAGTAGCACTTATGAAAGTGCTTTTCTTATTGATGCGGAGTTATAAGTTATGAACGAAATAAATATTACTGAAGCGCAATATCAAGTTGACAGTGTTTCTAATGAAATTACTAACATCAAGGCAATTATTGATGGTGTCGAGATTTTTATTCCTATTGCTGCTGGCAACCGTCACTACGATGAAATCATGCGACAAGTAGAAGCTGGAACTCTAACTATACAGGAAGCAAACTAATGGCTTATATCGGGCAAAACGCAGACGGTAACTTTACCACTACACCTGCTAAGGACACGTTTAACGGTGACGGGTCTACTGTTGCCTTTACTCTGTCGCAGGGCGGTGCTACCAATACTGTTGATGTTTTTGTCGAGAACGTACGCCAAGAACCTACAGAGGCTTACTCAGTAAACGGTACTACGCTTACCTTCACAGAAGCCCCTGGGACAGGCACAGGTAACATCTATGTAGTTAACCGTGGTCCTGCCCAGCTAACTGCTACACACCCTTCAGGGCAAGCTCTTGAGGCAACTAACGGAACATTCACTGGCGACCTGACTGTTGACACTAATACACTTGTAGTTGACAGCACGAATAATCGGGTCGGCATTGGCACGAGTTCGCCATCTGATAATCTTGTGATTGATGGTGGAACTTTAAACGGCACAACATATATAACAGCTACTAATAATCATAGCGACCAATTTATTTCTGTGGGTATAAATGGAAATGTTGGCGAGATAGCTGTCGATGATGATGATGTGATGACGTTTGGTCATTACAATAATTATGCATCAAAGACCTACACAGAACGAATGCGCATCGACAGCAGCGGCAACGTCGGCATCGGCATTAGTTCGCCAGGTAGAAGGTTAGATGTAAAGTCAAGCGGAACAGGTGCTGAAACGGTTGCTCAGTTTGGTAACAATAATATTCATGGTGGTTTGCAGGTTCAAACAAACGGCAATCTTGAATGGGGTCTTAACGCTCTAAACACTAGAAGTTTAACATTTAGCACCAATCAAACAGAACGAATGCGCATCGACAGCAGCGGGAATGTGCTAGTGGGAAAAACTAGCGCAGACCATACCACGACTGGTGTAAGAATTGGCACTAGCTTTATTTCTGTTGTCAGCGGAGCTAATGCAAACACTGCTATTTTTAATCGGACTGGAACTGACGGTGAGATTGTTCGTTTTCAAAACGACAACACAACTATCGGGAAGATTGGGACTTTCAATGGCTATCCGTTTTATGGTCACGCAACACAAAGCGGTGCAGGTCTTCTGTATGTTAGCACTACCATCAGACCATTTGACTGTAATACACAAACACAATCTGACAACGAGTTTGACTTGGGGACAGGTTCAACACGCTTTGACGACATCTACGCCACCAACGGCACTATCCAAACATCTGACCAGAACGAAAAGCAACAAATTGACAGCCTGACATCCGCAGAAATTACTGCTGCCAAAGCAATCAGCAAGCTGTTCAAAACATTCAAATGGAACGACAAGGTTGAGGCTAAAGGCGATGCAGCCAGAACACACACTGGTGTAATCGCACAGGACGTTCAGCAAGCTATGACTGATGCTGGCTTGGATGCTGGTGACTATGCCTTCTTCATTTCTGCGACTTGGTGGGAAGCACAGACCGAAGTGCCAGCCGTTGAAGCTGACGAAGAAAACGGCATTGAGGCTGCTGACGCATACACCCGCACAGACACCTATGACACAGCCGAAGAAGCACCAGAAGGTGCAACAGAACGCACCCGTCTTGGCATCCGCTACCCTGAATTACTGGCCTTTGTAGGCGCAGCTACCGAACAGCGTTTGGCTGACATTGAAACACGATTGACTGCACTGGAGGCAGAATAATGAGTAAAGCAAGACAACTAGCACAAAGAACTAATCAATCGGGTCGAAAGAACCTGATTATTAATGGTGCTATGGATGTTCATCAGCGTGGCGGAACAATATCTATTACAAATGGAACAGGATATACATTAGATAGATTTAAGATTGGCAGAGGGACTACTTATAACTTTGATGTTGACGTAAGCCAGAGTTCTGATGCGCCTACTGGTTTTGTAAACTCACTTAAAATAGATGTGCAAGCAACAGCAACACCATCTGGGAGTGCAAATGCTGTATTAGAACAGCATATTGAAAGTCAAAATACTACACACTTAAACTATGGGTCTTCTTCTGGTAAGTATATAGTTTTATCTTTTTGGGTAAGGTCTAATAAAACAGGAACATATGGACTTCAGTTACTGCACCATGGTAAGACTAGAAACTTCGTTAGTTCTTATACAATTAGTTCTGCTAATACTTGGGAAAAGAAAACAATAGTCATAAATCCTGATACAGCAGCGGGGTCAGCTTTTGATGATGATAATTTGGTTGGCCTTAGAATTATTTGGCATCTTTCTACTGGCCCAGATGATATAATTTCAGGTAATCGTGACTGGACAACCGATGATTTATTTAGGTCTGTAACTGGTCAGGTTAATCTTCTTGATAGCACAAGCAACGAGTTTTATATCACAGGCGTTCAGATTGAAGTAGGCAGCACCGCTACTGAGTTTGAGCATCGCAGCTTTGCTGAAGAGTTGACATTGTGTCAGAGGTATTACTTTAAAAATGCAGGCACTATTTATGGTGGACGGTATAGTACTAGCAGTGGTTTTGCAGGTGCTGCTTGCTTACCAACTACTATGAGAGCAAATCCAAGTTTGTCATATAGTGCCGTACGAACAACAACTGGATTACTTGCTTATGTCACACAAAATTCGGCTCAATATATTATGACTGCTACAAATCCATATGTTAGTGGGCTTGAGGCGGATGCGGAGTTATAACAATGAATGAAATGATAATTACATCAGCGCAATATTTGTCTGACCCTATCAACGGTGGCAACTCAAGCATTGTTGCAGTCATTGATGGCGACACTTTGTATGTTCCTATCTTTTCGGGCAACCGCCACTATGACGAAATCATGCGCCAAGTAGAAGCTGGAACATTAACA